>Ga0302215_10000265_pt1 | contig 39372 bp, 28 predicted proteins | sample II_Fen_N3_1_FD_194580 | JGI IMG/M metagenome (GOLD analysis project Ga0302215, IMG submission 194580) | Peat permafrost microbial communities from Stordalen Mire near Abisko, Sweden - II_Fen_N3_1 | ecosystem: Environmental > Terrestrial > Soil > Wetlands > Permafrost | place: Sweden: Abisko... | reverse complement strand
TTTTCCGGCTTGCAAAAACAGTTCGTTGCGTTGAGTTAAATTGAAATGATTTAAAATCCGCACTATATTTTCATTGTCGGGCAGCAAATCGAGTACTTTCAACGCTTCTTCAATTTGTTTCTGACCTTCAGAAATCATTACTTTATCTTCTTTTTTAAACAGCGCACGTAATTTTGTTTTGGCTTTGGCAGTAGTCACGTAATCAAGCCATTCGGGTTGAGGTGTTTGTTTTTTGGTAGTCAGAATTTCTACCTGATCACCACTATTGAGTTTGTAGCTAAGTGGCACCAGTTTATGATTTACTTTGGCACCAATACAATGATTTCCTAAATCGGAGTGCACAGAATATGCAAAATCAAGAGCTGTAGCTCCCTGAGCAATGGTTTTAATTTCACCTTTAGGTGTAAAAACAAAAATTTCGGAAGCAAAAAGGTTTAATTTGAACGTATCCATGAAATCGATGGCGTTCGGTTCGGGATGTTCGAGCAATTCTTTTATGGTTTTCAACCATTTATCCAGTTCCGATTCGTCAGCTTCGCCTGATTTGTATTTCCAGTGTGCTGCAAGTCCTTTTTCAGCAATGTCATTCATGCGTTCACTTCGGATCTGCACTTCCACCCAACGGCCGCCCTGCCCCATAACTGTTACGTGTAAAGCTTCATAACCATTTGCTTTCGGTGTACTTACCCAATCGCGGATTCGTTCGGGATGCGGTTTATAAATGGCTGTAATGGCAGAATAAAGCATCCAACACTGGTCCTTTTCATTCATTCCTTCGCGAGGTTTGAAAACAATACGCAATGCCAGAATATCATAAACTTCTTCGAACGGAATGTTTCTGGTCGACATTTTATTCCAGATGGAATAAACTGATTTCACACGGGCACGAAGCGAAAACTGGTAACCCATTTCATTTAATCGCGTATCAATTGGCTTCGAAAACTCGTCATAAAACAAGTTTCGGGCTTCTTTTTCTTCAGTCAGCTTTTGTTCAATTTCCAGAAATGTTTCGGGATGTTCAAATTTAAAACTCAGGTTTTCAAGCTCGGTTTTAATGCGGAAAAGTCCTAAGCGATGGGCAAGTGGAGCGTAAATATATTGGGTTTCGCCGGCAATCTTAAATTGTTTGGCAGGAGGCATCGACCCAAGCGTTCGCATGTTATGAAGCCGGTCGGCAATTTTTATCAGTATCACCCGAATGTCTTCCGACATGGTAATGAGCAGTTTTCTAAAATTTTCAGCCTGTTCCGAGGCTTTTTCGGCAAAAACTCCACCGGAAATTTTAGTCAGTCCATCAACAATCTGAGCAATTTTAGGACCAAATAAGTTTTCAATATCTTCAACCGTGTAATCGGTATCTTCAACAACGTCGTGAAGCAAAGCAGAACAAATGGAAGTGGAACCCAGACCTATTTCGCGAACCACGATTCTGGCCACAGCAAGCGGATGCATAATATACGGCTCACCCGACCGCCGTTTTATACCTTTATGGGCTGCCTTTGCAAAATTGAATGCTTTAGTAATGATTTCAATTTTCTGGCGATGATTGGTATTGCGATAATCCTCGAGTAAAGCTTCAAATTCCTGTTGAATCTGATCATCTTCGTTTATAGGTTCAAGTTGCTGAGTCATCGGTTTCGTTCCTGTTTACTTTCCTGCAAAAATACACTTTTATTTCTAATCTCGCCAAGCCTTCTGACCCAACTTCGGACAAAGAATTAAATATTTCAATATCAAAACTCGTTTATTCTCTAATAAAAATCATCACTTAATCTAAAGTTCATGTCAAAGTCAGTAATGATGTAGTAACTGTCAATATCCTGCTAACAATAAACTTATATCGTTTGAAGCTATTCCGTAATAATTTCCAATCAACCGATTAACCAGAACACCGCTATAGATATAAGCTCCATGACGAAAACCCGTACTTTCTGAAATAGCAGAGTTTATGCTTCCCGAATGTCCTATTTTCAGCAGAATGGGTGCAAAAATATTACTCAGAGCCATGGAAGTAGTTCTGGCAACCCTCGCTGAAATGTTTGGTACACAATAATGAATTATCCCATGTTTTTCAAAAACAGGACTTTGTAACGTTCTGCATTCCGACGTTTCGAAACAACCGCCCTGATCCACGCTCATATCAATAATGATAGCACCGGCTTTCATTGTTTTAACCAATTCCTCCGAAACCATAAATCGTTCTGAACCATTTATATAACGTAAATTTCCAATAACTGCATCTGCCGAAGCCAGCGCCTTAAACAAAACGGTCGGGTGAATAACTGAAGTAAAAACCTGTTGCCCCAGATAATGCTGGATTTTGCGGAGTTTATTAATATCGTGATCAAATATTTTTACCTGAGCTCCAAGAGCCAATGCAGTTCGTGCAGCTACAGAGCCGGCTATTCCGGCACCTAAAATCAAAATTTCAGTTGGTGTTATTCCCGCAACTCCACCCAATAATAATCCTTTTCCGCCACGCTCATTGCTCATTAATTCTGCTGCCACAGCAATAGCCGTATTTCCTTCAATTTCAGAAACCGAACTTACTACCGGGAATGCTTTTTGTTCGTCCTTAATTAATTCATAAGCAATGGCATTCATCTTTTTCTTCATTATCAGCTTAATACAATCCGATGACAAATTAGTGAGTTGCAACATCGAAAAAATGGTTGAACGATCCTGCATCAAATTTAATTCTCCGATAGTTGGAGGTGCAATTTTCAAGACCATATCGGCTCCAAAAACTTCGGAAGCATCATCCACCAGAAATGCTCCGGCTTCGCTATATTGCAAATCGGAATAGGACATAGGTTCACCTGCACCGCGCTGAACATAAACACTATGACCTTCTTCGGTCACGATCGCAACTCCTTCAGGTGTAAGGGCTAACCGCGTTTCAATATCAACATTTTCTTTCGGAATGCCAATCGACAAACGCGCTTGGCTGGCTATTTCGCGCAACAGACACTCTTCGGGAAAAAGTGACCGTTGTTCTTTTGGATTAGCTTTCATAATGGAGAAATTTTGGATTGACTACAAAACTAAACACTATTCTCGAAATAAACAAACTTATTTATTGTTATTTTCTCTTTTCAGTTGCTTTATTTTTAGATATTTACTTAGATTTTTGCCAATTGTCGGTTTATAAATTATAAAGTTGACCTGAAAAAAGTTTTAGTACCTTTGCCACCTCAAACTGACTTTATGGAAAATAAGAAACTAAACGGACACATTGTTGTTTTCTCTGCCAATTTAATATTTGGAATGAATACGCCTATTTCACGGTCACTTATGCCTGAAATTTTAAGTCCGTATGCACTTACTTTTTTCAGATTGGCAGGTGGAATGCTTTTGTTTTGGGCTGTATCAGCATTTACAAAAAAAGAAAAAGTACCGGCAAAAGACATTTTGATGTTATTTTTTGCTTCTCTTTTTGCGTTGACTTTTAATCAATTACCATATTTCGTGGGATTGTCAATAACTTCACCAATTGATGCATCCATTGTAGTAACCATGCTGCCCATACTCACCATGATTCTGGCAGCCATTATAATAAAAGAACCAATAACTTTAATGAAAGCGATAGGTGTGTTGGTTGGAGCTTCGGGCGCTTTGTTGCTGGTTTTCAACAGCCACACAACGCATGTGGGTAAAAGTAACTTTCTTGGTAATTTAATCGTTTTCGGAGCCGTGACTTCCTTTGCTATTTACCTGACCGTTTTTAAAAATCTGATTATTCGCTATTCCTCCGTTACAGTTATGAAATGGATGTTTTTATTTGGCACCATCGTTTGTTTACCTTTTTGTTACCATCCATTGATGCAAACTAATTTCACGTTGCTTACACCCGGAACCTATTGGCGAATCGGTTATATTGTAATTTTTGCCACTTTCCTGGGATACCTTTTTCTTCCAATCGGTCAGAAAGTATTGCGTCCAACCACGCTGAGCATGTATAATTATGTTCAACCAATTATGGCATCGCTGGTTGCTGTTTTTATTGGAATTGATACTTTTGGATATGAGCAAGCTCTTTCCGGTTTACTTGTTTTCTCCGGTGTTTATATCGTTACACAGAGTAAATCGAGGGCTCAAATGGAAGCTGAAAAAGAATTAAAATTAAAGCGCTGATTCCATTAATTCCACATAAAAAACCTCATTATTTAGTTCATAAATAGCAATATAGAGATTTTTTTCTTCCTGTTTTCTTTCCATCTCTAATCTTCAAAAACAAGATTAAAACTTCTGACCGTTTTTCTATAACTCCTATTCCCATTGAGTTTAAACCATTAAACTTAAATACAATTTTTGTTGTTATAATCGATACTTGCCATAAATTGACTGCTTTATGTCTTTGTTTTAATGTAATTTGTGTTTGTAATCGAAAGTTTTAATTATTCATCTTAATAAAATAATACTATGATTTTTGACGAAAAAAAAGGCATGTATTTTCCAACAGAAGATATTGCAAATCAAGCAAATATTAAGGAGTATGATGAATTATACCGTTATTCAATTGAGCACCGTGAAGAATTTTGGGCAGAACAAGCCGAACAACTTGGATGGTATAAAAGATGGGATAAAGTATTAGATGACAGCAACAAACCTTTTTATAAATGGTTTCAGGGTGGCAAAATAAATATAATACATAATGCAATCGACCGACATTTAAAGACAGCATTACGCAATAAAATTGCCATCATCTGGGAAGGTGAAAACGGTGATGTCCGTACGTTTTCCTACCACGCGCTCAACCGTGAAGTTTCAAAATTTGCAAATGTTTTGAAAAGTATGGGTGTACGAAAAGGTGACATTGTAACCATTTATATGCCACAAATTCCAGAACAAATCTTTGCAATGCTGGCTTGTGCTAAAATTGGTGCAGTTCATAGTGTTGTTTATGGTGGTTTTAGTCACGAAGCATTATCAGAAAGAATCCGCGATGCCGAAAGCAGAGTTGTTGTTACCGCTGATGGCGGTTTCAGACGTGGAAAAATATCCGATTTAAAAGGAATTGTGAATGAGGCTGTTGTTTTGTGTCCAACCGTTGAAATAGTCATCACTGTAAGGCGAACAAATCACGAAGTATATATGGAAAACGATCGGGATTACTGGTATCACGACCTGGAATCGTTGCCAATTGCAAGTCCAAAATGTGAAACAGAAGAAACTGATTCCAACGACATGTTGTTTCTTTTATACACATCCGGTTCCACAGGAAAACCAAAAGGAATGATTCATACGCATGGTGGTTATTGTGTTTACACTTCCACAACTCACCGAATGGTTTTCGACATAAAACCTGAAGATCGTTTTTGGTGTGCTGCCGATCCGGGTTGGATTACAGGTCACAGTTATTTAGTTTACGCTCCATTAATAAACGGTGCCACCATATTTATGTACGAAGGCGCTCCAAATCATCCTTATCCTAACCGTTGGTGGCGCATGATTGAAAAGTATGGAATCAACATTTTATATACTTCACCAACTGCCATTCGGGGATTAATGCGTTTTGGTGATTCATGGGTTACACGTCATGATTTAAGCTCGTTGCGATTATTAGGAAGTGTGGGAGAGCCTATTAATCCTGAAGCATGGAAATGGTATTATAAAGTAGTGGGTAATGAAAATTGTCCGATTATGGATACATGGTGGCAAACAGAAACCGGCGGTTTTATGATAACTCCATTACCCATTATGCCACTCAAGCCGGGCTCGGCATCCAAACCATTTTTTGGAAATGAAATCGGAGTTGTCGACGAAAATCACAATGAAGTTAAAGCCGGCGAAGAAGGTGCATTGGTCATTAAAAACATCTGGCCAGGGTTGGCGGCTGGTATTTATAAGGATCCACAAAAATTTATTGAAACCTATTGGAAAAAATACGAAAAAGAAGGATGGTATCACCCCGGCGATTCGGCGAAAATTGACTCTGATGGCTACATTTGGGTAATTGGAAGAAGCGACGATGTTATAAAAGTAAGCGGTTACCGACTTGGAACTGCCGAAATTGAAAGTGCACTTGTCAGTCATCCATTAGTAACCGAAGCGGCCGTGATTCCGCTACCTCACAAACTTAAAGGTAATGCCATTCACGCTTTTGTTATTCTGAAAAATGGAACAACTTCATCTCGTGAGTTGGAAAATGAGCTGAAAGAACATGTTGCCAAAATGATGGGAGCTATTGCAAAACCGGAAGAAATAATTTTCTCAGAATCGTTACCTAAAACACGTAGTGGTAAAATTATGCGCAGAGTATTAAAAGCCAGAGCAATGGGCGAAGATGAAGGGGATTTATCTACCCTTGAAGAATAAATTATTTCAACAAAAAAACTGCTGAGAATCTTTCAGCAGTTTTTTGTTATAGTGTTTTTCTCATTCGCCAAACCTGATAGGAATTTACAATATTTTGCCAGAGAACATAGGCTCCGGGACCGATGGAAGCAATCGGATTCAAGTACATTTGTGCCATCCATATAGCCAAAATCGTATTTTTCTGACCCAGACCTTGTCCACCTGCAACAGTATCACTGTAATGTTTTCCGATTCCACGTCCCGACAAAAACTGGCTGACACACATCACCAAAGCTGCAACAGCAATAAGAATTTCTATTACATAGCTCGAACTTTCTTGTTTCATCATGAATTCCACAGTTCTGCCAGTTACTATAAACAACGAAAAAGACCACACATAAAATGCAAGTCCTGAATACGATCCAATTTTAGAAGTCGTTCGAGGAATAAATTTACGCATGAGCATGGCAGTTATAAATGGCAACAATAACAAAAGACAAACACGTTGCCCGATAGCCAGAAACGATTCAAAAAAAGGTAAAGACTGGTTTGTTCCGATAAATGAAAAAATAACAGGTGCCGCAAATGCCACACAAAAATTACTAATCAGACTGTAAGCAGTCAGGCTGGCTACATTTCCTTTTAACATTCCGGTAACCACAGGGGCAGCTGTTCCCGTTGGAGCCAATACACAAACCATGGCACCTTGAGCCAACGTTACATTGATTGGCTGAAGGAGTAAAAAAACAGCTATACTTCCAAAAATCTGAATCAAAACCAACCACAAATGCAGTCTTGAAATGTGCAAATCAGTCAGTTGCAGGTTGCAATATGTCAGAAACAACATGATAAAAATAAGATACGGTGTCAGAAATGACATCGCTCCGAAAAACTTGTAGAAAATGGCGCCCAGCATCATCGAGATGGGCATCATATAGGGTTTTAATTTTTTGAGCATGGTTTCTTTTGAAGGCATTTTCAAGATGATTTGAACAACAAACCATTAATCACACCTTAGAATATTATTCGGCTAATGCCCCTGCAAGTTTAATTATAGTTTCTCTTAATTCATCCGAATATTCGCTCAAATCCTCTTTGGTAAGATAGCCCGCGGAATATTGTTCAGCAATGACCGGTATATATTTAGCTGTTTTCAAATGCGCATATTTGTGCATAATTTGCTTCTTGGAATCAAAAACTTGCTTAAATACTTCGTCGAAAACTTCGGCACTATTTTTTGTTTCTTTTCTCCAATCCTGTAAAATTACATCCGTTTCCGAAAGGTACTTTGTGTATTCATTTTGCAATCCTTTTTTTATTGTATCAAGGAGCCTTTGTCTGTTAAAAACAATTTTATTCATTCGGGGTCAATTTGTAATGGTAATTCTTTAACAGTATTAATTCGATTGGATGTATGATGTAACTTACTGAGAAATTCATTGATTTTTTCCTGATAATCAACAAAATAATCGAAGTGAAGTTTCTTAGTAACAATTGATATCAATTTTTTGAGCAATAAACCGACTTTATAATCGTAACCCGAAAAACGGGCGCCAAAAACCTTTATGGGATGTGCAAATTGTTTTTCCAACACGTAAAGTACCAAATCAGCTTCCAGTTTTTTACTTTTTGTTTCGACAGTAAATTCCCGAATGCGTTTTGTGCATGCATTTAATTTTTTAACTAACTGATGTTGAATAGTTCGACCTTTATATTCCTTTTCGCATAATTTCTCAATATCCTCTTTGGCTTCTTCAAAAAGCGTCAGTTCACCGGTGTCTTTATCCAAAAAATTTACCAGCAAAAACTCATAATTAAATCTTTTTCCTGCAAGTTTCAGCACAATGTCCTTCAGCTCTTTTTTAGAAAGTTCTGAAATTTGTTCCTTTAAAATGGCTTTGTCGCGAGGCATTGGTGTTGCTTTTTATTTTAGATTTGCAAATATAGACAATTTGTCCCAAAGAAAAGAAACGAGTATTAATTAAAATAATTGATAATTGCAGACTCATTGACAGATCCCTGAGTAATCAAAAAGCATTAAAAATATGTTGTATAACACCAATTAAAATAAACATCTAACTATCTGATGCTTACTTTGAAGATTGTTGTAATTGTGTGAAAATATTTATTCGCATTGATGAGTTTTTGTGTGGCAAAATATTTTTTTAAGTGGTAATACATGTGTACATTTGCAATGTCAAAAATGATATAATGCTAATTACATCATTTTTGAGCATCAATTTACTTACAAATAGATGAAGTGCATACAAAGCTAACAAATTTTTATTTTTTAATTTTTTAATACTGCATTGTTTGTCAAATAATTACATCATGAAAAAAATTGCAAATTTCATTTTTTTAATTCTATTTCTTGCAGCATTTCCTGCATCTTCATTCGGACAAAAGTACACAGGCTTGACCGCAGTTGCCTCTGACACTAAATCAACTACTTCCATGTTCGACAACAATATGAGCACGAGATGGCAAGATGCAAGCAATGTGGATAATGCTTCGTTTGTCGTTGATATGGGAACCGCTAAAGTAGTTAATACAATAAAAATATTTTGGGAAAATGCGAATGCAAAAAATTACACTATAAGCTTTTCGACAGATAATGTCACATTCTCAGGAGATATGGCATACAACAATATGGCTACGGGTGCACGTACAGACATAATAAGTGTGCCAAACGCCACTTATAGATATATTAAATTTCAGGGTGTAACACGATCTATCAATTATGGTTATTCTATTTACGAATTTGAAGTATATGCCACAGACCCGGCAAACTTCAACAGCAATCTACCTCTGGTTATTATAACTACAGACAATAATCCTGCTACCGGAAAACCTTTGGACATTGTTGATGATCCGAAAGTATTAGGCAATATGAAAATAATTTATCACCCGGATGGAAGCAGAAATTACCTGACCGATCAAAATACTGCAGGCTTCCTGAACTATACAGGAAGAATTGGAATTGAATTCCGGGGTTCATCTTCTCAGGCTCTTCCTAAGAAACCATACGGATTAACTACGTTGAAAGCTGATAATGTATCGAATAACAATGTCAGCATTTTCGGGTTTCCCAAAGAAAATGATTGGATATTAAATTCACTTGCCTTCGACGCTTCATTGGTCAGAGATTATTTATCTTACGAATTATACGGAAATTTGGGAAATTATTCACCCAAAGAGAAATATTGTGAAGTTTTTGTCAATGGCGATTATAAAGGTTTGTATGTATTCATGGAAAAACTCAAAGCTGATGAAGGCAGAATCAATATTGTAAAAATGACAACCACAGACAATACCGGCTCAAACGTTACTGGCGGGTATATAACAAAGTGTGATAAAACTACCGGTGGAGATCCTGTAGCATGGTCTATGTCTGGAGCAAACTTCATTCACGAAAGTCCAAAACCCGAAGATGTAACTACGCAGCAAAATACCTACATTTATAATCAGTTCAATAATCTGAAAACCGTAACGACCGCTCAAAACAGCTCTATTGTAAATGGCTATCCTTCCATAATTGACATTCCGAGTTTTGTGGATTTTATAATTATGAATGAATTTAGTTCAAATGTTGATGGATATCAGTTTAGTACTTATTTTCATAAGGACAGAAATGGAAAATTAAGAGCCGGACCCATTTGGGATTTCAATTTAACCTATGGAAATGATTTGTTTGACTGGGGATTTGATCGTAGTCATACTGATATTTGGCAATTCAATGATGGGGGTAATGTGGGTGCAAAATTTTGGCTTGATTTATTCAATAATCCAACATTTAAGTGTTATATGACAAAAAGATGGATTGAAACTACAGCATCAAATCAACCACTTAACTATACCGTAATTTCAAACAGAATTGATCAATTGGTACTACTTGTCTCCGAAGCCAAAGAAAGAGAACAGGCAAAATGGAATACTATTGCTGATTTTCCGGGTAAAATCAGTTCTCTGAAAACGTGGCTCTTAGCCCGTACAAACTGGTTGGACACACAATTAACCACTTGTCAGGCCTGCTCTAATCTAACTGTTCCGCCACTTGTTATTTCTAAAATCAATTATAATCCGGTTGCATCAGGTTCTTTTGCAAGTGATAGTCTGGAGTTTATTGAAATTACCAACAACAGCTCTCAACCAGTGACTCTGACCGGTTATTATTTCCGCGAGTTGGGACTTAGCTACCAGTTTCCTGTAAATTCCACAGTTGCAGCCAATCAGAAAATTTATTTAGCAAGTAGTGCTGCAACTTTTGCACAAACTTATGGATTTGCACCTTTCGGACAATATACCAGATGTTTATCCAATAAATCACAAAAATTAGTTCTTGCCGATGCATTTGGGAATATTATCGATTTGGTTGAATATAGCGACAGTGCTCCATGGCCGACACAGGCAGATGGAAGCGGTTCATTTTTGGAATTGACTGATTTAAAATCAGACAATAGCCTGGCTTCAAACTGGAAAGCTTCGACTCAGTTGGTTAATGCTCTTCAATCACCTGTTGAAAATGATTTGATTATTTACCCTTCACCTGCACAAAAATCAATAACCGTCGTTGGTCATAATGCAATTAATTCATACGGAATAACTGATCTAATGGGTCGCACAATCCGGATTGAAAACCAATTTGATTCAAATTCCAATACAATCAATATTGAAAATTTAGTCACGAATATCTATTTCATTAAATTTAATTTTGCTAATGGAACAAGTGTCGTCAGAAGAATAATTAAGAATTGATAAAAACATAGCTACCCGAGAAAGTAGCTTTGTTTGTTCTTATCTTAATTATTCTCTTTTTATTTTGCATCCAAAATTATAGGCGAGCCCCCTTTACCGCTACCCATTATAATCAGCTTGGCATTAGGCGAAGTGGAAATAGCTTTAATCATTTCGTACTGCAACAATTTGTCACTCAACCCAGAACTCAATATCTTTTGATAATCTGCAATTCCTTGTGCTTCTACCCGTTTGCGTTCTGCTTCCTGTTTTTCTTTCTGAAGTACAAAAGTCATTTTCTGAGCATCCTGTTCGGCATTAATTTTTGACTCAATGGATGTTTTTACGGAAGCAGGAAGTGTGATATTTCTTACCAATAATTGTTCCAGAACTAATCCACGTGATTTAAAATCTTTTTCAATAGTTGCAAAAATACGAGCCTGAAATTCATCACGCTTAGTCGAATATAAAGCAACAGCATCGTAATAGACAGCGTTGTCACGTATTTTTGTCCGGCAAATTGGGCGAACAATGGTATTTCTGTAATCGGTTCCGATTTCCTTCAAAATACGTGGAGCTTCATTCGGAAGAACTCTGTACAAAACTGTCAGGTCAATAACTACTTCAAGTCCGTCGGCCGATAGAACACGTATGGCATCGTCACCCGATTTTGCACCTTCATCCTGAACACCGGACATAGTATAATTCTGAGTACGAATATCAAATGTAACCACTTCTACCAATGGATTGATTACATTTAAACCGCTTTCCAGCGTTTGAGGACTCACTTTCCCGAAAAGTTTTTGAACTCCGATTTCACCCGGATTGATCTGTACCACTGAAGAAATAACAGCACCAATTATTATAAGCGCTAAACCGACAATTTTAATAATTCCACTATAAGGTGTGGCTGGTGAATTTGACCTTTTAGCTGCGAAACCGACTGAAGCAACTATAATTCCAATGATTATTAATGATAGCATGGTAATAAATTTTAAATGATTAATAAAAGTTATGAATGGCAAAAGTAAATAAATAAATTGAAATATCTAAATTGTTTGGTTTTTATTCCTGTGAAAACCACAGATTCATTTCCACATATTAAATATACAAAATTTGAGATTTTGTCCGTATCTTTGCATTTCGAAAAAACGAGAAATATGAATCAATTTAAACGTACCACCGTAACCTCAGCTTTGCCTTATGCCAATGGGCCAGTACATATCGGACACTTAGCCGGAGTTTATATTCCTGCAGATATTTACGTGCGCTATCTCCGCCTGAAAGGTGAAGATGTGCTCTTTATCGGCGGATCTGACGAACACGGTGTACCTATTACCATCAAAGCAAAAAAAGAAGGTGTTACGCCACAGGATATTGTGGATCGATACCACGGAATAATCAAAAAATCGTTCGAAGATTTTGGAATTACGTTCGATATTTACTCGCGTACCACTTCCAAAACTCACCGCGAACTGGCTTCGGAGATATTTAAAACCATCAACAATAAAGGCGGTTTTATTGAAAAAACCAGCGAACAATATTACGACGAAACTGCGCAACAATTTCTTGCTGACCGCTATATCACCGGAAAATGTCCGCATTGTGGAAACGAAAATGCTTACGGCGACCAGTGCGAATCGTGCGGAACGTCCTTAAGTCCGAATGATTTGATTAATCCAAAATCAGCCATCAGCGGTTCTGTGCCTGTAATGCGCGAAACAAAACACTGGTATCTCCCACTCGATCAGCACGAAGCGTGGCTACGCAAATGGATTCTGGAAGACCACAAAGAATGGAAACCAAATGTTTACGGTCAGTGCAAAAGCTGGCTCGATATGGGTTTGCAGCCTCGTGCTGTAAGTCGCGATTTGGATTGGGGAATTCCCGTTCCGGTTGCCGGAGCCAATGGAAAAGTGCTTTATGTGTGGTTCGATGCACCAATTGGTTACATTTCAAATACTAAAGAACTGTTGCCCGATAGTTGGGAAAAATGGTGGAAAGATCCGGAAACACGCTTACTTCATTTTATCGGAAAAGACAATATCGTTTTCCATTGCATAGTTTTTCCGGCCATGTTGAAAGCAGAAGGTTCATATATTTTACCTGATAATGTTCCTGCTAATGAATTTTTGAATCTGGAAGGTGATAAAATTTCCACTTCGCGCAACTGGGCGGTTTGGTTGCATGAATACCTGGAAGATTTTCCAGGGAAACAAGACGTGTTGCGGTATGTCTTGACAGCTAATGCTCCCGAAACTAAAGATAATGACTTTACCTGGAAAGATTTTCAGGCACGCAACAATAACGAACTGGTGGCCATTTTCGGAAATTTCATAAATCGTGCATTGGTTCTCACTCAAAAATATTACGACGGCAAAGTGCCCGCTTTAGGCGAATTGACCGATTATGACAAACAAACGCTGGAAGAATTTGTAAACGTAAAAGCCGATGTGGAGAAATTACTCAACAACTTCCGCTTCCGCGATGCTCAAAAAGAAGCCATGACGTTGGCACGCATTGGTAACAAATATCTGGCCGACACCGAACCCTGGAAAGTAGCAAAAACCGATATGAACCGTGTGGCTACGATCATGCATCTTAGTTTGCAAATTTCCGCGAATCTGGCCATTGCATTTGAACCATTTTTGCCATTCACATCTGCAAAATTACGCACAATGTTGAATATCAAAACATTTAATTGGGCAGATTTGGGAAAAATAGATTTACTGGCAACCGGCGCACAACTAGGTACGCCGGAATTGCTTTTCGAAAAAATTGAAGACGAAACGATTGCCGCACAGGTTCAAAAATTACTGGACACAAAATTGGCCAACGAAGCCGCAGCATATAAACCAGCCCCGATAAAAGAAAATGTTTCGTTCGACGATTTTATGAAAATGGATATCCGCGTGGCAACCGTATTGGATTGCCAGAAAGTTCCGAAAGCTGACAAACTGCTGCAGTTCCGCCTGGCTGACGGAATGGAAGAACGCACCATTTTATCTGGAATCGCCCAATATTATCCCAATCCGGAAGAACTGATTGGCACGCAGGTTTGCTTTATTGCCAACTTCGAACCACGCAAACTCCGTGGTATCATGAGCGAAGGAATGATTCTTTCGGCTGAAGATGCTGATGGAAAACTGGTATTAATTCGCCCAAGCATTAAAGTAACAAATGGTGTGGAAGTAAAATAACGACCGACTTGACAAAATCAGAAAAATAATTTGAAACCGCTGAACGAAATTATATCGTTCAGCGGTTTTTTTGTATATTTGTGCGAATAAAATACGATCACCTTAAAATCTTTTATTTGAAAATCATGACTAATTCTACTAAAACTTCTTCCAGACTTCTTTCGCTCGACGTTTTACGGGGCATAACCATTGCCGGAATGATTATGGTCAACAATCCCGGAAGCTGGAGCAGCATTTATGCTCCGCTTGGTCATGCCAAATGGAATGGATTGACACCGACTGATCTTGTTTTTCCTTTTTTTATGTTTATCATGGGTGTTTCCATGTTTTTATCCTACAAAAAATTTGATTTCAAGTTCTCTGGTCAGACTTTTACAAAATTACTCCGACGGTCGTTTTTTTTGTTTTTAATCGGATTTGCATTAGGTTGGTTCGGACTTTTTTGCCGGGGTTTGAACGGACTTCGCGGTGAAGAATTATCAGTTTTCGAAAAAATCTGGCAATCGGCATCCAATCTTGAAAACCTTCGGATTTTAGGCGTTTTACAACGTCTGGCATTGGTTTCATTTTTTGGGTCGCTCATCGTCTTAATGTTTAAACCAAAACGAATTCCGTGGATTATCGGATTTATTTTGCTATTTTACTGGATTTTAATGGCCGCCACAGGTAGTTACGGTCAGAATGAAGATAGTCTGGTTGCAGTTATCGACCGTGCAGTTTTAGGCGTTTCGCACATGTACACCGATCATTTGGCTGATGGATCATCAATAGTTTTTGATCCCGAAGGAATTTTAAGTACTTTGCCGTGTATTGCTCACGTTCTTTTGGGTTTTTGGGCCGGCAAACTGATTTCTGAAACGAAAGATAATGGAGAAAAGATTCAGAAACTTTTTCTGTTCGGTTCAGCCATTTTGTTCATGGGTTTTCTACTCGATTACGGCTTCCCAATCAATAAAAAAATATGGAGTTCCAGTTTTGTTCTCACAACCTGTGGTTTAACATCATTGCTTCTGGGATTATTAATTTGGATTATTGATATAAAACATAAGAAAAAATGGAGTGTTTTCTTTGAATCATTTGGAGTCAATCCGATGTTCATTTATGTGGTTGCAGGAATTCTGAGCATACTTTTGGGCAATATTGGATTTACCTATTATGCCGAATGGATTTCACTCAAAGGTTTTGTTTACACACAATGGCTGTCACCTGTTTTTGGGGATTATTTAGGTTCATTGCTGTTTGCATTAAGTTTTGTGACCATCAACTGGTTTATCGGACATATTTTATATAAAAAGAAAATTTACATTAAACTCTGATTTATTTAAAAATGAACGTAGAAGAATTACGTGAATATTGCCTGAGTCTGAAAGGAACAACCGAAAGTTTTCCTTTTGATGATGTGACTTTGGTTTTAAAAGTTCAGGGCAAAATGTTTGCATTAATTCCACTGGATAACCCTGAAACACAAATTGCACTGAAATGCGATCCTGAAAAAGCAATCGCTTTGCGAGAGGAATATTCAGCCATTGTTCCGGCCTGGCACTTCAATAAAAAGCATTGGAACACGGTATTAATCGACCCTTCTATCTCACATGATTTATTGTGTGAACTGATTTTGCATTCGTATAATCTGGTTATTTCCGGTTTACCCAAAAAGCTTCGGGATGAATTAATCTGACCAGACTTTTCTTCAATAAAAAACTCCATGCTGAATGTTTCAGTATGGAGTTTTCTGTTATTTTATATTCAAATTATTAACCGTAAATAATTTTACCATTTTCATCTTTAAACTCTTCAAAGCTTTTATTATATTGTTCCATAGCACGGTAACTCATTGCCATACTGGAAAATCCACCATCGTGATATAAATTTTGCATGGTAACTTTGCGGGTCAAATCGCTGAACATAACCACACAATAATCGGCACAATCGGCTGCAGTGGCATTTCCAAGAGGCGACATGCGTTCTGAAAAATCGAGCAATCCATCCATTCCTTTTACGCCGCTTCCGGCAGTAGTAACGGTTGGTGATTGCGAAATAGTATTGACACGAACATTGCGTTCACGACCGTAAATATAACCAAAACTACGGGCAATTGATTCCAGCATCGACTTGGCATCAGCCATATCGTTGTAGCCGAAAACCGTTCGTTGAGCAGCCATGTATGAAAGCGCTACAACAGAACCATAATCATTTATAGCATCTAATTTCTTGGCAACCTGCAACATCTTGTGAAAAGAAATAGCAGAAATATCCAAAGTTGAAGTTAGCATTTCGTAATCCAAATCGTCATACGTGTGTTTTTTCCGAACGTTTGGTGACATACCGATTGAATGCAAAACAAAGTCAATTTTACCGCCCAAAACTTCCATTGATTGTACAAAAACCTGTTCCAAATCTTCCACGTTTGTTGCATCAGCCGGTATCAGTGTTGCATTCAGTTTTTCAGCCAGTTCGTTGGTTGTTCCCATTCGAACAGCTAACGCCGTATTTGACAATGTAATGATTGCACCTTCTTCCACGGCGCGTTCTGCCACTTCCCAGGCAATGGACATATCGTTTAATGCCCCAAAAATAATTCCTCTTTTACCTTTTAATAAATCGTTACCCATGTTTTTTTAGTTATAGTTTATTAGATAAACATTCTAAACATAAATTTGTTTAACTAATAAAACTGTATTTCTGCACAAAGATACGCAAAATGTGCAATAAATTAAAATCCATATTAATTTTATTAATGAATCACCAAAATAATTCATTGATAAATAACAATTTATGGAATAATTTTTGTTGCGATTTATTTTATTTAAAAGATAAAAATCCCAGAAAAATGAAATCGCATTTTATAATTCTTCTTTTTGTCCTGAGTTTATTTTCCTGCAACGAGGAAATTCCAAACCTGAAACAAAAAATTTATTTTGAAAAACATTATGTCAACATGGCCTGGCTTCCTCAAAGTTCAGGTTGGTTAATTGATTCTGTCGGAAATGTCAGAGAATTCCGTTGGGTAGAGGTTTTTCACGATTGGTATGGTCCTGATTCATTGGGATATGTCAGCAATTCCGATATGGATAAAAATATTTCTTATTGCCAAACGATTAATTATCATATAAATCCTGATACTTTGCGACTTTATATAAATAAAATTTACGACGCATCGAAAGGAAAGATATCAGAACCCCAACTTGTTATGGCCGATGCCGGAACAACCACTTATTCTGCTTTCATTTTTGAAGAAAAAACGAACCGGTATAAACAGGTTTTTATCCGAATTGATGGTGATTTATTAAAGACAAACAGTTCACCGGAAGCCATTGAAATTTTTCAATGGATGGCTCGGATTGGGAAATAATCAACTCATCAAAAAAGCCTCAGAAACCAAGTTTCTGAGGCTTTTTTGAGTATGAAAATAATATTTATCAGTTCACTTTGAATTGTTGGTTACCGTTTTTAAAAAAATCAACAATTTGTTTAGCTGCAGCCAATCCGGCATTAATATTTGCTTCCGAAGTCTGTGCACCCATTTTCTTTGGAGTTGAAAAATAACGGTTCGGGAATTTGGCAACCATTTCCTCATGATTATCAGGCATAACATCACTAACATATTTAAAATCAGGATGACTTTCCATAAATTGTACCAATTCCACTTCATCAACGACTTCCTTGCGTGCTGTATTTACCAAAATTGCTCCTTTTGGCACGAGTTCCAACAATGCAGCATTTATCGATTTTTTTGTGGAAGGAGTTGCCGGAATATGAACCGAAACAATATCGCATGTTTCGTACAATTTATGAACATTAAACAGCGGTTCCACTCCGTCATTCTTGATAATATCAACATGACAGAAAGCATCGAAAGCATAAATTTTCATTCCAAAACCTTTAGCAATCCGCGCCACATTGCGGCCAACATTTCCATAAGCGTGAATTCCAAGTTTTTTGCCTAATAATTCTGTGCCGGAAGTTCCGTTGTAGAAATTACGCACCGCATAAACCAGCAAACCAAAAACCAGTTCTGCCACAGCATTGGCATTTTGACCCGGAGTATTCATTACGGTCACACCGGCATTTGTAGCAGCCACCAAATCCACATTATCATAACCGGCACCGGCACGAACCACAATTTTCAACTGTTTAGCGGCGGCAATTACTTCTGCATCGATAATATCGCTGCGAATAATAATAGCATTGGCATCCACAACCGCATCTAGCAATTGCTGTTTTTCAGTATATTTTTCAAGCAAAACCAGTTCAAAACCGGCAGCTTCAATTTCCTGGCGAATTCCGTCCACTGCAATTTTTGCAAATGGTTTGTCGGTAGCAATTAAAACTTTCATAGACTTGTATTTTTACGAAAAAAGGCACTCAAAGTGCCCATTTTTCTGATTATTTTATACGTTTTGTTTTTCAAATTCATTCATGCAATCGACAAGCGCCTGAACACTTTCAATCGGCATGGCATTGTAAATAGAAGCGCGGAAACCACCAACTGAACGATGACCTTTGATTCCATCCATTCCTGCTTCCTGTGCAAATTTTTGGAAATCGGCTTCCAATGCTGCATATTCCGGTTTCATAACAAAACAAATATTCATGCGCGAACGGTCTTCTTTGGCAGCTGTTCCAACAAATATTTTGCTGTTGTCAATTGCATTGTAAAGCAATTCAGCTTTTGCAATGTTTTTCTTTTCCATTTCCACCAAACCGCCGTTCTTTTTCAACCAACGCAGCGTTTCCATAGCGCTGTAAATCGGCAAAACCGGAGGCGTATTGAACATGGAACCTTCGGCAATATGTGTTTTGTAATTCAGCATGGTTGGAATGTAACGCGACACTTTTCCAAGTATTTCGTCTTTTACTATCACGAAAGCCAAACCTGCAGGAGCCAGATTTTTTTGTGCGCCACCGTAAATTAAAGCGTATTTTGAAACATCCATCGGACGTGAGAAAATATCAGACGACATGTCAGCAATCAAAGGAATTGGAGAATCGATATCAGTCAGAATTTCTGTTCCGTAAATGGTATTATTAGTTGTTATATGAAAATAATCAGCATCAGAAGGTATCACGTAATTTTTTGGAATAAACGTATAATTAGCATCTTTAGACGAAGCAACCTCAATAGTTTCGCCAAATCCTTTAGCTTCTTTCATGGCTTTATTGGCCCAAACTCCTGTATTCAGATAAGCAGCTTTCTTTTCAAATAAATTGAAAGGAATCATGGCAAACTGCATGCTGGCACCGCTTCCTAAGAATAGAACGGAATAACCTTCGGGAATATTTAATAATTCAACGAATAATTCTCTTGCTTCGGCAATTACCGCTTCAAAACCTTTGGAACGATGGCTGATTTCAAGAATAGATAATCCTGAACCATTAAAATCCAACACCGCCTGAGCTGTTTTTTCGATAACTTCGCGTGGCAAAATAGAAGGTCCCGCACTAAAATTATGTTTTTTCATACTAATAAATTATATATTTGTTTGATAGTTTTTTGCTCAAAAAAAGAAAGCACAAAAGTACTATTTTTTTTAGTTCCAACCTTCAAAAAATGTGTTTTTATGACTTTTCAAAACCTAAAATTCATACTTATACATTTACAAAACGAAAATTGTATTTAAATACAAAATAAATGACACACAATAGATTATAGTGTGCAATTATTTCCCGGTAATAATCCGTTTCACATCATTCAGCTTATTCTATGCTTCCACCGGAGTCAGATTATTAATATCGAAATTTTTTATTTTGTTACAGATCTATTAAAATTTAACCAACTTGAAATTCCAACTAAATTAATACTGAAAAATTAGTTTTTCACAATCTTCCTCTCAATCATCCCTTCGGGAATACTGATCTTAACCAAGTATAAACCATGAGGAAGTGAACCAATTGACACATTTTCATCATTTACAATTGATTTATCAAAAAGAAGCCGACCATTTAAATCCAGTATATGTAAGCTTGCTTGTGTAGTCAAACCACTTACATGAAACTTGTCCTTTGTTGAGTTTGGATATAGCTTTATATTTTTACTAATTACAGTTGTAACTGATGTCATTTCTTTTTCTACAATATTTGTAAAAGTTCCCCATTGAGGTGCTGCTTGATAAAGAGTTTTTGAACCTACAGGCACATACAAAATGATTTTATTTTTATCCACTATATTAGTAAAAGTATTGTTTTGCAACACAATGTTTGAAGGAATCGGATTATTACAATAAATTGAGTTTAAGCTTAAACAACTCTCAAATACGAGCTGTCCAATTGAAGTGACACTACCCGAAATAGTTATTGAAGACGCATTCCTACAATTACGAAATGCACAATCTCGTATAGTCATAACATTCTCTGGCAGAACAATATTAGTCAATCCTGTGCAACCATCAAACACAAATGGTTCAATTGAAGTGACCCCATTTGGGATAATAATAGATTTTAAATTAACACAAGATCTAAATGCAGCATATCCAATAGATGTTACGTTTTCAGGAATGGTGAAGGTTGTATTCTGCTTACCCATAGGATATTGAAGAAATATAGTTTTATCTTTATTAAACAGAAAACCGTTTTGACTTGAATAATTAGGATTATTTACATCTACATTAATTGTTGTCAATGCCGAACAACTATTTAATGCATCATCTCGGATAGCAATAACGCTACTCGGTATATCTATGGAAGTTAAACTGTTACAATTCCCAAAAGCACCGGATCCTATAATTGTAATAGTAATTGGAATATTTACAGAAGTCAAATTAGTTGACCCCGCAAACCCTTGATCTTGGATAGAAGTTACAGAATAAGTAACTCCATTATTTGTAACCGTTTCTGGAATTATAAGACTTGAAGCTCCATAGTAAGAGTTGCTGCCGACTTCCACAGTTAATGGTGGCGTCGAAGAAGTAACGTTATAATTTAAATGATTAATGAGAAAATTCTGTGCACACAAACCAATGGTTAAATTAAGTACAAGAACAATTGTAAAAAGTTTCTTCATTTAAAATAAAATTTATATTTTTTGATTTTTATAATTCTAATTTATTTTCCTGTAATAATCCGTTTCACCTCATTCAGCTTATTCAATGCTTGAACAGGAGTCAGATTATTAATGTCGAGATTTTTAATTTCATCGCGAATTTGTTCCAAAACAGGATCATCGAGTTGGAAAAAACTGAGTTGAAATCCTTCGCGCTGTTCAGCAATTTCACCGATTGGTTTCGAAACGCCCGACTGACGGTTATCCGTTTCAAGTTGTTTCAGGATTTGTTCCGAGCGTTTAACAATGCTTTGCGGCATTCCGGCCATTTTTGCCACGTGAATACCAAAACTGTGTTCACTTCCACCACGAACCAGTTTGCGAAGGAAAATCACTTTTTTGTCAACCTCTTTCACCGAAACATTGTAGTTTTTAATGCGGTGAAACGATTTTTCCATTTCGTTCAGTTCGTGATAATGCGTGGCAAAAAGCGTTTTGGCTTTGCAGCTTCCGTGTTCATGAATATATTCTACAATGGCCCAGGCAATGGAAATACCGTCGTAAGTGCTTGTTCCACGGCCAAGTTCGTCAAACAGAATCAAACTTCGATTCGAAAGATTGTTCAGAATGCTGGCAGCCTCGTTCATTTCCACCATAAAAGTGGATTCGCCCTGCGAAATATTATCGCTGGCACCAACACGTGTAAAAATTTTATCCACCACACCGATTTTGGCACTCTCAACAGGCACAAAACAACCAATCTGAGCCATCAAAGTAATGAGTGCTGTTTGCCTCAGTAAAGCCGATTTACCCGACATATTTGGTCCGGTAATAATAATAATTTGTTGTGTTTCGCTGTCCAGATAAACATCGTTGGCAATATAGGTTTCGCCAATTGGCAATTGTTTTTCTATCACCGGATGGCGGCCTTGTCTAATATCCAGCACGTCGGTATCGGTTATTTCCGGACGAACGTATTTATTTTCAGCCGAAACTTTGGTGAACGAAAGCAAACAATCAAGTTGTGCAATCAAGTTGGAATCCAACTGAATAGCTGTAATGTAATCCACCAGGCTTAAAACCAGTTCGTTGAAAAGCCGCGTTTCAATTGCAAGAATTTTCTCTTCGGCTCCCAGGATTTTTTCTTCGTAAACCTTTAATTCCTGCGTAATATAGCGTTCGGCACTAACCAGCGTTTGTTTCCGAATCCAGGTTTCAGGAACTTTGTCCTTATGCATATTCCGCACTTCAATGTAATAACCAAACACATTATTGAAACTTATTTTCAGGCTCGGAATTCCGGTTTCAGCACTTTCACGCTCCTGAATTTGTTGCAAAAAATCTTTACCTGAATAAGCCAATCGACGTAATTCGTCCAAATCTGCATCAATTCCGGGTTTGATAATGCTTCCCCGATTAATCATCATCGGAGGATCGTTGCTTATTTCTTTTTCAATTTTATCCGAAATAACGGCACAGGCATTCAGTTGATCGGCAATTTTCTTCAACGTAAGATTATCACTTTCTGAGCAAACTTGTTTTATTGGTTCTATGGCTTTCAAAGCGACTTTTAGCTGCACCACTTCGCGTGGATTGATGCGACCAACCGCCACTTTTGAAATGATACGCTCCAAATCGCCAATGAGCGCAATATTTTGTTCGAGCAATTGTCGTAATTCTGTATTTTTGAAAAAATGCTCCACTACACTCAGACGTTCATTAATTGGTTTAACATCTTTCAAAGGGAAAGCAATCCAGCGTTTGAGCATGCGTGCGCCCATCGGACTGATAGTTTTGTCAATTACATCAAGTAACGTTCTGGCACCTTCATTAATCGAACCGTAAAGTTCAAGATTTCGAACGGTAAAACGATCAAGCCACACAAAACGTTCTTCTTCAATCCGCGAAAGCTGCGTAATATGACCAGTTTGTTGGTGATGAGTTTGGTCGAGGTAATGCATAATGGCGCCGGCAGCAACCACACCGTTTGGCAGATTATCGACACCGAAACCTTTCAGATTTTTTGTTTCGAAATGTTTGAGAAGACGTTCGTTGGCAGAGTCCGGTGTAAATGCCCAGTCTTCAAGGGCGTAAGTAAAAAATTTCGTTCCAAAATTTGCTTCAAAATCCTTGCGTTTTCCACGATCGAATAACACTTCTTTTGGTCCAAAACTATTCAGTAATTTATCAACATATTCGGCAGTTCCTTCAGCCACCAGAAATTCACCTGTAGAGATATCCAGAAACGCAACGCCAACCTGATTTTTATTCAGATAAACGCTGGCAAGAAACGTATTTTCTTTATGATTCAGCGTGGTATCGCTGTATGAAACTCCTGGAGTTACCAATTCAGTTACACCGCGTTTCACAATTTTTTTAGTCAGTTTCGGATCTTCAAGTTGGTCACAAATTGCCACCCGTCTGCCGGCCCTGACTAATTTTGGCAAATACGTATCAAGCGCATGATGCGGAAATCCGGCAAGTTCAATGGTTTTGCCAGAACCGTTTGCGCGCTTAGTAAGTGTAATTCCCAGTATTTGGGAAGCTTGAATGGCATCAGTTGAAAAAGTTTCGTAGAAATCACCGCAACGAAAAAGCAAAATTGCATCAGGATGCTTTGCCTTAATTTCGTTGAATTGCTTCATCATCGGGGTTTCTACTATCTCTGAAGCCATAAAGAAGTTTGAATTTTAAAGTGGGAAAATACGGGTTTTGCTGGTAGATTTAATATTAAACTGTTATTTAATCAGTCCATTTATAGCATCAGTCATACGCGACCAAAGGAATTTTTGTTTCTCAATCTTGATATTTTCAATCATTTTTTCCGATCGATTGTTCGAAAAGAAATCAACCAAAGCATTCGCAATTTGAATTGGGTCTACTTCAACAACATAACCTACTTTTCCATCAGGAATTATTTCAGCCAACCCACCAACATTGGTTACAAGCATCGGTTTTTCAAAATGATACGCAATCTGACTAACACCACTTTGCGTTGCAGTTCGGTACGGTTGAGCCACTAAATCGGCAATACTGAAGTAGTTACGAACATCTTTATCTGGAATGAACTTTGTGCGAAGTTCAAGTTTATCATCTAACCCCAACCGTAAAATTTGTTGAAGATACGGTGCGGGATCTTCGTAAAATTCACCTGCAATAATCAATTTCACCGGAAATTCACGCAATCTTTTGTCTGCAAATGCTTCCAGCAATAAATCAAGTCCTTTGTACTGTCGGATAAACCCGAAAAACAAAATGTAATTATCCTGTTCGTGAAGTCCTAGTTTCACGGCAGCTTCTTTTTTCGTCAAAGCATCACCATAATGATCATAAATGGGGTGAGGTGAAACGATTTTAGGCTTATCCTGTTTGTCGAAATGATTAATATCTGCCACCACCGATTTAGCCATTGCCACAAAACCGTCCATCGATTTTACAAAATATTTTGGAAATAGTTTATCCAGAATGGTTGGTTCGTGAGGTATCATATTGTGAATGAGACCGACCATTTTTGTTTTTGGTGAACGTGCAAATCGGGCAATTGTACCAAAACAGGGAGCAATAAAAGCCATCCAATAACAGAAAATAACGATGTCCGGCGATTTTTTCCGAATTTCGCGACCGACTTTTATCCAGTTTAATGGATTAATGGCGTTAATCTTTCTGGTTATTTTCAAATCGATAGGAGCCGCTTCTGTTGAATATTGGGTTTTTCCGGGAAATAAAAATCCTGGGTATTGAAGCGTAAACGTAATTATTTCAACATCATTTCCCTGACGGACATATTCATGTGCTAAACGCTCATTATAAGCTGCCAAACCTCCACGGTAAGGAAATGCGGTACCAACTATGATTATTTTCATACTCAACATATTAAATTGACAAACAAAAAGTTAGAGACGATGAACAATGCCTTTTGCTCAATTTATTTCAATTGTTCTTTTCGGTATTTCGGAGTCTTTACTCTTCATTTATTTTCTGCAAAAGTACAAAATTATTTTTGCCTTTGCAGGTTTTTAGTTATAAAAAATCGAGGTTTTTGTTTCAGAATTTTACAAACTGCAGAAGAATGTAACTAAAAATGGAACCGTAAAGTCAACTACAAATCCCTGATAAATGGAAACAATTGCATAATCTTTGCCGGAATTTCGGACAATTATAGGAAAAGTAGTGTCCATAGTGGTAGCACCTCCGGCTGAAATTGGTGCCAGTTTTCCAAAATATTTCACCATCCACGGAGCGAATAAAAGCGTCATAACTTCGCGCATAATATTAGATAACAAGGCTATAGTTCCCAGTTCAACTCCTTTATATTGCGTTATAAGAATACTGGAAAGTGAATAATATCCAAAACCGGAACCAACTGCCAGGCAATCGGCAATACTTCTGTTTTTTATACAAAAGCTGACTGCAAATACTCCAAGCAAGGTTCCAACAATGGTCATTAGCGGAAGAAAAAGGATTCGGGGATTAATATTTCGGAATTGACGGATAGATGAAGGATCATTTCCGATGCTGATGCCAACCGAAAACATCAATCCACATAGTACATAGAAACTGACATTTTGGTTCAAAAAATGTGGCGGTAACCAACGAAAAATGCCCAGCAATAATCCGGTGGCAAAAAACGATAATATTATCAGACTGCCTTTCATTCTTCGGTGGATTTATTTTTTACAGCCAACCAAAGCAACCATGCCGCCAACACACTTCCCAACGTTCCCCCGGTTGCAAGCAAAAAAGCCTGAAAACCGAATTTTGGAAACTGACTTACAACAGACTCATTTGCACCGATTTCCAATCCGAGTAAAAACAATAACAACCAAATAAGCGTTAGAATTAATCCGTGAATAAAACGTATTTTCCAACGATGTAATAAATAACCTACGGCAATTCCGGCAATCATGAATCCAAGCACTATAAACATTGAATCGAATTTTTAAGACTACAAAGATAGAAGAAATTTGAAGATTTAAAAAGTTGGCAAAAAAGCAATTGCAACCAATTGAAAAATGGCAAAAAATAAGTACTTTTGCACCTTCAAAAATAACGGTATTAATTCAGGTATAAATCAATAAATTATCAAAATAATATGAGCAAAAAAGCATTACTAATGATTTTGGACGGTTGGGGAATTGGGAATCATTCTCATGCCGATGTCATTTACAATACGCCGACACCTTACTGGGATTCGTTGTTGGCAAATTATCCAAACTCTCACTTATTGGCTTCCGGCGAAGATGTCGGATTACCTGATGGACAAATGGGGAATTCTGAAGTTGGACACCTGAATATCGGTGCCGGGCGTGTTGTTTATCAGGATTTGGTCAAAATAAATATCGCCTGTCGCGACAACAGCATTCTTCAAAATCCGGAAATTATGAGTGCGTATTCATATGCCCGCGACAATAATAAAAATATCCATTTCTTAGGCCTGGTTTCCGATGGTGGCGTTCACAGTTCGCTCGACCACTTGCTCAAACTGATTGATATTGCCAAAGAATATAATGCAAACTCTTTCGTTCATTGCTTTATGGATGGTCGCGACACCGATCCGCGAAGTGGAAAAGGTTTTATCGAACAGTTGGACAATTATTCAAAAGGAACAACTACAAAAATTGCATCGATTATCGGTCGTTATTACGCCATGGACCGCGACAAACGTTGGGATCGCGTGAAAAAAGCTTACGATTTATTGGTAAATGGCGTTGGTGAATCGACAACCAATGTGGTGGATGCTATGCAAAAAACATATGATGCAGGCGTAACCGACGAATTTATTTTGCCAATTGTGGCTGTTGATGCTGCAGGGAAACCGTTATCAACCATCGAAGCCGGTGATGTGGTTATTTTCTTCAATTACAGAAACGACCGCGCCAAAGAACTAACCGTGGTGCTGACACAATCTGACATGCCTGAAGAAGGAATGCACACCATTCCATTGGAATATTATTGCATGACTCCGTATGATTCTTCGTACAAAGGTTTGCATGTAATTTTCGATAAAGATAATGTTCACAACACGCTGGGAGAATATATTTCGAAATTAGGATTGAAACAATTACGCATTGCGGAAACTGAAAAATTTGCACACGTTACGTTCTTTTTCTCCGGCGGTCGCGAAAGCGAATTCCCGGGTGAAGAACGCATTTTGGTTCCATCTCCAAAGGTAGCAACTTATGATTTGCAACCTGAAATGAGTGCTCCGGAAGTTGCAGACAAACTGGTTGTTGCATTGAACACAAAGAAATTTGATTTCATCGCGTTGAACTTCGCCAATGGTGATATGGTTGGTCATACCGGCATTTACGAAGCCATTGTAAAAGCTGTAAAAACCATTGACAAATGTGTTTCGGAAGTGGTGGAAGCAGCAAAAGCCAATGATTACGAAGTGATTATAATTGCCGACCACGGAAATGCTGATAATGCAGAAAATGCTGATGGTTCGCCAAACACAGCTCACTCGTTGAATCCGGTACCGTTTGTTTACGTTACTGAAAATAAAAATGCAAAAGTCGAAAATGGAATTTTAGCCGATGTGGCTCCATCCATTTGCCAGATTATGGGCATTGAGCAACCAAAAGAAATGACAGGTCATGGACTTATTAAATAACTAACCCAAAAAGTGATGAAAACGCTGAAAGTTAGTTCTTTCAGCGTTTTTTATTGATTAAATTTCTGAGAATAAAAACTTCAACTACCAACTATTAACTGATTATCATTATCTTTGCACTTCAAAACCTGAAATATGAATTTAAGAACTACACTCGAAAACCGGATCCTTGTTTTGGATGGTGCAATGGGAACCATGATTCAGCGATATAAAAAAATGACCGAAGCTGATTATCGGGGCGAACGCTTTACCGACTGGAAAAGTCTGGTAAAGGGAAATAATGATTTGCTGGTGTTGACCCAACCCGAAATTATCAGTTCCATTCACAAAGAATATCTTGCTGCCGGTGCCGATATCATTGAAACCAACACGTTCAATGCCCAACGCATTTCGATGGAAGATTACGGCATGGGCGAACTGGTTCGTGAAATCAATCTGGCCGGAGCAAAGCTGGCACGTGAGGCTGCCGATGAATTTACTGCAAAGAATCCTGAAAAACCACGGTTTGTAGCCGGTTCGGTTGGTCCGACCAACAAGACGGCGTCCATGTCACCCGATGTAAATAATCCGGCTTTTCGTGCAGTCAGTTTCGATGATTTGGTTTCTGCTTACAAAGAACAAGTACTGGCGTTAATTGAAGGTGGCGTTGATGCATTATTGATTGAAACTATTTTTGACACATTAAACGCTAAAGCCGCTATTTTTGCAGCCGAAGAAGCGATGACCGAACTCGGGAAACGGGTTGACTTGATGATTTCGGCGACGGTGGCTGACACAAGTGGAAGAACGCTTTCCGGACAAACCATCCGCGCTTTTTTAGCTTCAATAAGCCATGCCAACTTATTGTCAGTTGGTTTAAACTGTTCATTCGGAGCCAAAGATTTAAAACCCTATTTGGAAGAAATAAATGAACATTCTCCGTGGTTTATAAGCGCTTATCCAAATGCCGGTTTGCCCAATCAGTTTGGAGAATACGATGAAACGCCGGAAACCATGGCGGTTCAGGTAAAAGATTATTTCGACGAACAATTGGTGAACATTATCGGTGGTTGTTGCGGAACTTCACCAGACCATATTGCTGCCTATCAGGATTTGATTAAAGGAGCGGAACTCCGGACTAAAAAACCGGTTCCAACAAAACTTGAGCTATCCGGTCTGGAAGAAATTGAAATAGAAAATTCAACATTATTCGTCAACATTGGCGAACGTTGCAACGTGGCCGGTTCACGTGCATTTTTGCGACTGATTAATGAGAAGAAATACGAAGAAGCACTCGTTATTGCCCGCAAACAAGTGGAAGATGGTGCTCAGATTATCGATATCAACATGGATGATGCCATGCTGGAATCGAAAGAGGAAATGGTTACTTTTCTGCATTATATTGCCGCCGAACCGGACATTTCACGCGTGCCGATTATGATTGATTCCTCGAAATGGGAAGTAATTGAAGCCGGACTGAAATGTGTGCAGGGAAAATGCATTGTCAATTCTATAAGTCTAAAAGAAGGCGAAGAGGATTTTCTGAAAAAAGCCCGTAAAATCCGAGCGTATGGCGCAGCCGTTATCGTTATGGCTTTCGACGAAAAAGGCCAGGCGGACAGTTTCGAACGCAAAACGCAGATTTGCAGCCGTGCTTATCATTTGCTGGTTGACAAAGTCGGTTTTCCACCGCAAGATATTATTTTCGATCCAAATGTATTGGCCATTGCCACCGGAATTGAAGAACATAACAACTACGGCGTTGATTTTCTGAATGCCACCCGTTGGATTAAAGCCAATCTTCCGTTCGCAAAAATCAGTGGCGGTGTAAGCAATCTTTCGTTTTCGTTCCGCGGCAATAATGTGGTTCGCGAAGCGATTCACTCGGTTTTTCTGTATTATGCCATCAAAGAAGGCATGGACATGGGCATCGTAAATGCCGGCATGTTACAGATTTATGAAGATATTGAGCCTGAATTACTGGAACATGTGGAAGATATTGTGCTCAATCGCCGTCCGGATGCTACCGAACGCATGATTGAACTGGCCGAAAAAGTAAAGAATCAGGCTTCGGGCGAAAAAGTGGAAAAAGTGGATGAATGGCGTTTGCGCCCATTACAGGGTCGGTTGGAATACGCCTTGATAAAAGGCCTCAGCGATTTTCTGGAAGAAGATTTAGCGGAAGCACTGACAAAATATGATACCGCCATTGAAATTATTGAAGGTCCATTGATGAGCGGAATGAATATCGTTGGCGACTTGTTTGGCGATGGAAAAATGTTTCTGCCACAGGTAGTAAAAACAGCCCGAACGATGAAAAAAGCCGTGTCGATTCTTCAACCTGAAATTGAAAAGCAGAAAGTTCCCGGACAAAGTTCTTCGGCCGGAAAATTTCTGATTGCAACTGTCAAAGGCGACGTGCATGATATTGGAAAAAATATCGTGGCTGTAGTATTGGCTTGTAATAATTTCGAAGTGATTGATCTTGGCGTTATGACACCAACTGAAAAAATCATCCAAACTGCCATTGACCAGAAAGTGGATATTGTGGGGTTGAGCGGATTGATTACGCCTTCGTTGGAAGAAATGGCGCACGTTGCCACCGAAATGCAAAAAGCAGGACTTACAATCCCGTTGTTGATTGGTGGAGCCACCACCTCAAAAGTTCACACGGCAGTCAAGATTGCTCCGAACTACGGCGGGCCGGTAGTTTACGTAAAAGATGCATCGGTCAATACGCACGTGGTGGCTCAGTTGATGAGCAAAACGAATCATGTGAGTTATGAAGCTCAAATTGCAGCCGAATATCAGACTTTGCGCGACAAACAAGTAAAAAGGCCGGATTTACTAAGTTTGGACGAAGCTAAAAAGCGGAAACCAAACTTGTTTTAAATGATTTTCAAACTGAAAATGTATGTTTTTCCGTTCATAACCTAGTTTGTTTGTGATTCCTGAAGATCCTCATTTTTTAGTTATACATGTCAATAATACAACAAAAAATGACTTTTGCAGATTTAGGAATAAACGAAAATATTATTCAGGCGCTGGAGGAAAACAGAATCTCCGAACCCACAGCTATTCAACTTCAGGCAATTCCGCACATCCTTCAAAACAAAAAGGATTTAGTAGCCATCGCACAAACAGGAACCGGAAAAACCGCCGCTTTCTGTTTGCCGATTCTTCAAACCATCGATCCGAAATTTGCCGGAATTCAGACATTGGTTTTGGTTCCAACCCGGGAATTAGGGCAGCAGGTTGCCCGTGAATTCTTTCTTTTTTCGAAACATTTGTCACGGGTTTTTGCCGAGGCAGTTTATGGCGGAGCACCTATTGAAGACCAGATTCTAAAGCTGAAACGCCCGACGCATGTGGTGGTGGCAACTCCCGGAAGGTTGATTGATTTGCTTGAACGGAATGCGTTGAGTCTTGAAAACTTAAAGTATCTGGTGTTGGATGAAGCCGACGAGATGATGAATATGGGTTTCAAAACCGAGATTGATACGGTTCTGAAATTATGCAACAAGGATATTGTCAAAATGCTGTTTACCGCAACCATGCCAACCGATGTAAAACAAATTATTCACGATTATTTGCGTCCTGATTTTGTTGAAATCCGCATTAATGCCGAAGAATTTATCAATAAAAAAATTGAACATCAATACCTGATTTACCAACAGGGTGAGAAACTGGAATATCTGAAAGCATTCTTATCCGAACACTGGCAGCAGCGTGGAATCGCCTTTTGCCGCACAAAAGTAGCCGCGAAACGGCTTGCGAAACAACTGGCCGGTTTTGAAGTTTCTGCTGATGCGCTTCATGGTAATCTGAATCAGGAAATGCGCGACAAGGTTATGAGAGGATTTAAAAACGGCCGCATAAACCTATTGGTGGCAACTGATATTGCCGCCCGCGGTATCGATGTGAAGGAACTGGATTATATTATCCATTACCATTTGCCCGAAAAGTCGGAACAGTATACACACCGCAGCGGACGAACCGCCCGTGCCGGAAAATCAGGCGTGTCCATTTGTCTGGTGAAAACTGAAGAACTGGAGGATATTAAAACGTTGCAATCGGATCTGAACATTCAATTTACGCAAACGGATATCCGCCCAAAACCCGAACAACCTTCAGCTCCGATTACCTTGTATATGAATATCGGATTTTCGCAGGGCTTTACCAAAGGAAATCTTCGGGAATTTATGGTTGAAGAAGCGGGTCTTGATATGGATAAAATCCAAAATATCGTGGTGGAAGATAACCGTTCGTATTTCGATATTCCGCAAAAGTACGAGAATCAAATTCTGTTGAACCTGAAAGGTTATAAGCTTGCACACCGGAATTTAAAGTTTTCGCTGGATGATGCCAAAAGCAAAAGGAATATTTATTAGCATTATCTAAAAGACTTTTTCCACTTTTCCCAGACTCACATAACACACAAAGCCGCTGGTTTGGTAACCCATTCCGGCAATTAGACTCATGTATTGTTTCACCTGCTGAATGTAGTTCTTACTTTCTTTTTCGCCAAATTTATAATCCACAATCGTGGCTTCGTTGCCTTTAATCACAACTCTGTCCGGGCGATATTGCTCGCCGGTGGGAATGAGAATGGTGGTTTCGTTCAGCACACGGGCATCCTCCACAAACCAGTTTTCGGTTTCGGGCAGGTTCCAGAATTTCTCCATCTCCGTTACAACCGTTTCACCTTCCAGTTCGCTGATACGGCCTTCACGAATCATGCCTGCAATGGCTTTTTCCTGATCGGACTTGCGGGTGATTTGTTTCAAAATATCGTGCATAATTAATCCGTAATTTAACCGACTGTCGGTGAGTTGCTGATTTTCCAACAAATAATCCAGGCTTTGGTGGCGAATGCGCAAGCGGTCGGTGCTACTTACGGATGGATAGCTGTTTATCTTCTCGTTGTTGCCCGGACTTTTGGCATCGTTGTATATGGCCAGTGTTGGTTCGCCCAGCGAGAATACCTTTGACGTGCCGTCGTAGGATTTTGATAAGGGTATAATCTCGTTATCCAATCCCGGAGTTTCTACGGTGAAGCAAGCGGTTAGCAGTGCCGACAGCGAATTGATGTTGGACAGGCTTTCCACTTCTTTTTTGGGAGCGGGAGCTATGCAAATCAATTCATTTTTTGCGCGGGTAAATGCTACATAAGCTACATTTAAACTATCGATAAACAGATGCATTTGTTCGTCAAAATAGTTTTCGGCAAAAATGGATTTCCCTAGCTTCGAGCCATACTCGATGGGCAGCAGCGGTAGTTCGTTGAAGGGTGCAACCGTTGGCTCGCACCACAGGATGTTGCGCATGCGACTATCCAAATCCCATTCGCAAAAAGGCATAATCACTACGCGGAAATCCAGTCCTTTCGACTTGTGAACGGTCATAATGCGCATCGCACTCTGGTTGTCGGGCGTGGAAATGCATTGTTTGCCGCCGTTCTTTTTCCACCAGGTAAGAAAACTATTCAGGTCAGCCGTTTTGCCGGTGGTATAGCAGAACACCACATCCTGAAATGCCTGAACAAACACCGCTTCGTTGTGCCAACTGCCAATGCCGAACAGCGAGATGATTTGTTCCACCATGTCGTAAAGCGAACTGTGCTGCACTTGTTTCAACCGTTCATTTTCTTCATTGGTAAATAAAGAAGAAAAGATGTTTTCTTCTGAATTGGAACTGGAAAAACAAGCATTCAGCGCTTCGTTTTCCGATTTGTGCTGCCGGCCACGGGCATACTCGTAATTCACAATGGTCTGCTGAATGCTGTCGGCAGGGTTGACAAACAATTGCAAAAGTCCCAGCACAAACCGCACCGAAGCCGCCGCACCAATCAACAAGCCTTCGTTGCCCATAATATCATAACAAACATCCGACTTGGCTTCAGCCGTGGTTTTATAGTTCAGCAACCGGTGAATAACCTGCTGTTCTTCGTCTTTTTTGCGCACCAGAATGCAAATATCCGCCGGACGATAACCGCGGCCCTGCAACTCTTCGAGTAGTGCGGGCAGTCGCTGCAAACTTTCAGCTTTCCAGCCGTCTTCGTTTTCATCCGCAGCAATGAAACGCACCTCTACTCTACCCGTTCCGGCTCTGGGCGAAGTTTGCTGATGAATGTTGGCATACGCATGTTCAATTTTATGCGTCAACGCTTCCAAGGAAGGGTAAATTGGCAAAACCGCTTGCAAATTTTCATTCAGTTTGCTTTGCAGTAGACTTGCGGCACGGCGGAAAAACGAGTTGTTGAAGTCGATAATGTTTTTATCGCTGCGCCAGTTGGTTTCCAGGTTTTCTTCGTGAATTTGTTCGGAACGGAAGTCGGTAAGGATTTGTTCGTCGAGGAGTTTCCAGTCGGAGTTTCGCCAGCGGTAAATACTTTGCTTCACATCGCCCACCACGAGGTTGAATTTGCCCGCCGCCAGACTATTTGCCATCAGCGGATGAAAGTTTTTCCATTGCAGCGTGGACGTATCCTGAAACTCATCAATCATGAAATTATCGATGGTGATGCCCGTTTTTTCGTACACAAACGGCGTGTCGCTATTGTCGATAATTTTATTGAGCAGCATGTTGGAGTCCGAAATCAACATGGTGTTCTGCTCATCGGTGAGCTTTTTTATTTGTACCGCCAGGTCGGACAAGATGCCGAGTGTATTGATATGTTTGAGCACCATCACCACCGAATTGTAGGTCACAATATCCACGCTCAACATCTCCACAATCTGTTGAAAGCATTTTCCTAACCCATTATTATAAGCCGATTCGATAGCAGACTTCACATCCTGCGGTTTGGATTTGGTGTAACAATTGGTCACATCTTCGGCAAAACCTACGAAGCGGGCACTGATTTCCAGTTTGCCTTTAACCAGCTTCTCGAGCGTGGTGGTGGTTTTGTACGCGAAATCTTCATGCGTCAAGCCGTTACGCGCCATCACGTTCAATCCTTCGGTAGCGGTTTGTTTTACGCGGGCTTCGAAGGTAGTTTTTATATCGCGCAGACTTTTGCGGTAGTTGGTCAGGAACTCGCGCTCATGGAGTTTGCGATTGGTATCTTCGGCTTTGTGCTGGTAACTTTCCTTGAAAATTTCCTTGCCCAACTCCATGATATTGCTGCGCATATTCCAGTTTTCTGACTGCTCAATCTTTTCCTCGGCATAGGCCGTAAGCCATTGCAGCAGTTGTTTGTTTTCGTCTTTGGACAAATCCAGAAACAAATTATCGACTGATTGTTCCAACGTGGCCGTATTATCCAACTCCAGGTTGTAACCGCCATGCACACCAATGTCGCGGGCAAACGAACGAATGACCTGTTGAAAAAAGCGGTCGATAGTGCTTATGGAGAACGATGAATAATCGTGTAGAATGGTGGTGAGGATATGCTTTGCCCGAACATTCACGGCTTCTTCGTCCATACGAAATTTAGCCATCAACCCTTCGCGGTAATCCGACTTTTCGCCTTGCGACAGTGCGTGCAACTCTTTCAGGATGCGCGTTTTCATCTCATCGGTGGCTTTGTTGGTAAACGTAACGGCCAGGATGCGACGATGTGCCCGCTCCCGTCGGGGGTCGAACAGCAAGTGAATATAGTCTTGCGTAAGCCGGTATGTTTTGCCCGAACCGGCAGAGGCGCGATAGATGTTTAGCATATTATCAACTGAAAATGTATATTAAAATATATATTCATGACTTTCTGTAGAGTAAATCAACAATTGATTTTTGTTCAATAAACTTATTCGATAACATTCTCTATAACCTCCATTACTTAAATATCTGTATAAATCAAGAAAACCTAGATTCTTATTATAAATGATTGAAATAGTACAATCCGAATCCTTGAAATTCTCAATAAACTTTTGGAAATTGACTTCCGCTTTAAAATTAATATCACCAATTGAATCGTAATTACTATTCAATTTTATTTTTTTGAATAATTTTTGCTCATTCAAATTACTTTTCTGATAATCCGGAAAAGAAAATTTCTCCATACCATCCCGTCGCAATTTATTATATAATTGTATCTTATTATTCGTTGAAAAGCTGCTTCCAATCTTTTTTAATGCAACTAATATTCTAAAACAATTTTCATAACAATCACTCGCAGGACTTAATAAACTATCAATTTGAAATGCAGACAATGTTTTAATTCCAATACCCCGAAGGAATTTATTTCTTAATGAATCTCCTTTCAAGTAATCACCTTTATATAACTCTGACTTTTTCAACCACGCATTATAATATTCAATCAATATCTTTTCTCTATTCTTATTTGGATGACTAGCTAAAATATTTAATTCATCATTACTAATTTTCGGGAATCCATTATTAAAATCTTCTAACCTATACCCATTAACCTGATTCGTTTTCTTTTCAATATAATCATTCAGAATTGTTGAGAGTTCATCTGCTTTTCCATAATTACTAAACTCACAAAGAAATGACTCACTTCTATCAGAGAAATTACTTTTTACAATTTTGAGAGCAATTTCTTTCGCAGTTTGAGAATCGAGAAAACAAAAATAATCATCTCTTTCTATATTTAATGCAGAGTCTAAGCCAAAAGTGTTTGATATTTTTAGTAAGTCTTTTGTATTTACAGTTTCAAATGTCTGACAAAAGAGATTAAGGGAGAATATAAGCAATAGAACACTTAAATATATATTTCTCATTAGCTTGAATTATCTGAATTATCAAAACAAATTACTCCTTATCCTCTTTTTTCTTTCCCGCCAATAACTTATGCGATTCCTCTAAAACGTCCGTTTTTGCACTGACCTATCGACGGTTTATCACTAAATCGACTGTTTTTGTCTTGACCCATTGACGGGTTGACACTAAAACGACTGTTTTTGCCTTGACCCGTCGAAGGAATTCCTCTAAAACAACCGTTTTTGTCCTGACCCCTCGAAGGTATAACACTAAAACGACCGTTTTTGTCCTATATCCCCGAAGGAATTCCTCTAAAACAACTGTTTTTGTCCTGCCGCCCGGAGCGAAATGTATAAATCACTTGTTTTTTGGGAGTAGACCATCATTTAAAATTAATCTTCTTCACCTTGAAGCCCATTTCCAGCAAAATGTCCGCAATCTTTACGCGGAAATCGCCCTGCACCAGTATTTCCCCGTCGCGCGACGAGCCGCCCGCACCGCATTTTACCTTCAACAGTTTGGCCAGCTCTTTCAACTCGTCATCTTTCCCTTTAAAATCGGTAATGAGCGTAGCCGGTTTGCCGTTTCGTTTATCCAGTTCCACGCGCAAAGGCTCCGACTGGCGTTTTTTTGCCGGTTTAATGATGGTAGAAGGTGGCGTTTCTTCAACTTGTGGCACTGTACTTTTTACTTCGTTTAATTTATCTCTCCAATCCATAACAAATCGTTTTATGCTCTATAAATTATTCATTGCCGTCCCATTTATGGGACGGATTAAATTCAATTATCATATTATTGGCTTTAGCCAAACATTTTTAGCAACACCCATTTAGCTAAAGCCAATTTGAATCTGCAATAGTTATCCGTCCCATAAATGGGACGGCAATTAAAGCTTCTTGAACATCTCCCAAATAATAATTCCTCCGGTGACGCTCACGTTCAGCGAATGCTTGGTGCCGAATTGTGGAATTTCAATGCAACCGTCGCATGCATCCACCACCGATTGCTGCACGCCTTTTACTTCGTTGCCCAGAATGACGGCGTACTTTTTTGTTTTATCCAGTTTCAAATCGGGCAACAGGGTACTGCCAACCGCTTGTTCGATGGCAAAAACGGTGTAACCTTGCACTTTCAGTTCTTCCAGTGCAAGATGCGTGTCTTCAAAGTGTTTCCAGGCAACCGTATTTTCAGCCCCAAGAGCGGTCTTGTGAATTTCGGCATGGGGCGGCGTGCTGGTGATACCGCACAGGTAAACGGCTTCCACCAGGAATGCATCGCCCGTGCGAAACACCGAACCCACGTTGTGCAGACTGCGCACATTATCGAGTACCACCACCAGCGGCGTTTTCTTTTCGTCTTTGAATTCCTCCACCGTGAGGCGATTCATTTCGGTAATCTTGAGTTTCTTCATTTACAGCGGTAAGCGGTAAACGGAAAACGGTAAGCGAAGAAATCTTGCTGCTTACTGCTTGCCGCTTGCTGCTATTTTAAAATTGTAATTGCTCTTTCAATAATCGTATCGTATCCGTTTGCCCGGTCGGATGCTTTCAGGCTGTCTTTCACATCGGGCACAATTCCCCATTCAATCTGATTCATATTCACGTCATACATGGGCGAAGTGGAGAAGCGAACCATCCATCCGTTCGGTATTTCGCTCGACATGGGCAATCCGCCACCGCCACCGGTTTGGTCGCCAACAATGGTAGCGTTGGGTGCCAGTTTCATGCGGCAAACAAACGCGTTGGTGGCACTGAATGACATTCGGTTGGTCAGTATAACAACCGGTCGTTGCCATTGCAGATTGGCGTTGGTCTTCGTTTTAATTTCGGTTGGCTTCGAAAAATCGGAATGTCCATTGCCCGTTTTATGATTCATATAACCGGTCACAGTTTCTTTTGTAAAGAAATAGGAAGCCAGTTGTTCCGACAAATCGAGGTAACCGCCGCCGTTATCGCGGACATCAATAATCAACCCGTTCTTGCAGTCGGCAAAATACTTGAAAATATACGAGATATTCGTATCGGAAAACGTATCGGAAAAACTGCCGTAATAAATATAACCGATTTTTCCACCGTCGATTTTCTGATAACGCATGCCGCCTGCAATCATGTAGCCGGCGCCCAGGTATCTTTCATTATAAATAAGTTTCGAATCGAAATTGGCCGGATAGTCGGTAAACCATTTCCAGTAACGGCTCAAATCAAAATCGGAATACAAGTTCACATGACCGTCTTTCAGTTCATCGAGCATTTGACCCAGCACACTAAACAGCGAAAGCTGGGTTTTCACCGTGTCGACACGGGCTTTATACACCGTGTGAATGGAATCCCAGTTAATATGTTTATAATCGAGATAACAATACCGCATGTCGATAATCTTCCACAACGCTTCAAAATTTCCCGCGTTTGTATTGGGTTGCATCATCGGCTCATCCATGCACGAAGGGAGCAGACCAATCACAAACAATAATATTAGAATGTTTTTTTTCATGAATCTTTAATTATAAACTTAAAACCAACGACTAAAAGGTATGAATTATGAATTATGAATTAATCTCTATTCATTCGGGCTTATGAAATTTTCGGGTGCTTTATTTTTTTTGCCGGCAAACCCGATAAAATTGAACGTAGTGCCCACCACCAGACTTAATTCATTCCGTGTAAAAACCAGATCATTGGCCGAATATTTCAAATCCGATGTTCTGAAACCAAAATGCCATACCGAACGGTTAAACGGCACTTCCACAACAAATTTCGTATTCAACCCGCGTTTGTTGTACAACGAGCTGAAATGAAATGCATCCGTCTGATTTCCGAGCTGGAACATTTCAAAATACGAAGCACCACCCGGCGGCACAAACATGAAACCCACAACCGGAGTCTGTACTTCGAGTTGCAACTGCAGTGTTT
>Ga0302215_10000264_pt1 | contig 39453 bp, 22 predicted proteins | sample II_Fen_N3_1_FD_194580 | JGI IMG/M metagenome (GOLD analysis project Ga0302215, IMG submission 194580) | Peat permafrost microbial communities from Stordalen Mire near Abisko, Sweden - II_Fen_N3_1 | ecosystem: Environmental > Terrestrial > Soil > Wetlands > Permafrost | place: Sweden: Abisko... | reverse complement strand
TCAACCTTGCCAAGGTCGTTTCGTGTCTACTCTTTGGGGCAAGTTCGTGCTCTACCAACTGAGCTATTTTCGCATTTTATTTTAATTTTCAAAAATGAAATCACTATTTCATTTTCCTTCCCAATCAGACTTTTTTGCTCAATTGAAGTGCAAAGATAGTCCGATTTTAATAAATTACAAATATATGACAGAAAAAAAATGATATTATTGTTGGATTCCTGATCAATAATTTTCTACAATTCATATAAACAGACAGTTAAATACTTCAACTAACATAAAAACTATTTTAGCCAGTGAAACTGATTATTGAACAGATTGAAGTATTTTTGTACCTTCTTAAAAAAACCAAACCGTTAATTCGTGTAATTCGTTTTAATTCGTATAATTCGTATAAAACAGTATGAAAATTTTCCTTACAATTGGGATGCTGGTCATTTCCAATGTTTTTATGACTTTTGCATGGTATGGGCATTTAAAAATGCGTGAATTCAAATGGTTTGATGCCCTGCCACTTTTTGTTATAATACTAATAAGCTGGGGCATAGCTCTTTTCGAATATTGTTTCCAGGTACCCGCTAACCGGATAGGCTTCAGTGGAAATGGTGGCCCTTTTACGTTGTTGCAGTTAAAAGTAATTCAGGAGGTCATTACATTGGTTGTTTTTGTTGTTTTCTCCATGGTGGCATTCAAGAATGAAACGTTCAGGTGGAATCATTTTGTGGGATTTATTTTATTGATACTGGCAGTTTATTTTATTTTTAAAAAATAATTTTGACTTGTTTTTAATTATTTCATTTCATTTCTGAGTTCTTCACTTTGTGTATTCATTCCAAAATGCGTTTTTTTCTTACCTTTGCATCAAAATTACTCGGTATATGAAATCAATTTCGATATATGTTACTTTCCTGATTGTATTTTTATTACCAGCAATATGTTTGTTTGCCGTTCCTGCCCTACCATACCCCGTAAATATCACACAACCTGATGGCACCATTCTGACCATTCGGTTACATGGTGATGAATTTTTCAACTACAAAACTACCCTGGATGGATATGCCCTGGTACAAAATACGGAGGGTATTCTGACCTACGCACAACCCGACTCAAACGGAAATTTAAAAAGCACCCTGATCAAAGCCTCAAACATTGAAAAACGATCTTTAACCGAAAAAAATCTAATTCTTAATTTAACACCAACTTTCAATTTAAGGAAGTTGAGTAGTATCAGGCGCACTGCCCGCTTGTCTAAATCAGTTCTGTCGGCTGCCCAACAGGTGAGCTATCCACTGATTGGAACTCCTAAATCTCTGGTCATTCTGGTCAATTTCAGTGATAAGAGTTTTGTCACTTCTAATCCGAAAGATGCATTTAACAAGTTGTTAAATCAAAAGGGATACAGTGCCAACGGTGGTACCGGCTCAGCAACCGATTATTTCCATGACAGTTCTACCGGTGTTTTTAATCCTCAGTTCGATGTGGTCGGTCCGTTTACCTTGCCTCAATCTATGGCATATTATGGTAAAAATGATGCAAGTGGAAATGATTCCTTGCCACAACAAATGGTTATCGATGGGTGTAGATTAGCAGCAGCAAGCGGAGTAGAATTTTCACAATACGACACCGATAAAAACGGGATAGTCGATAATATCTTTATCTATTATGCGGGTTATAACGAAGCAGAGGGAGGGTCGGCAAATACCATCTGGCCCCATCGGTGGGCATTAGCCGATTTATCAACTAAATTCAACGGGGTTTCTATATCCGATTATGCCTGTACTTCCGAGCTGCGATCCAATACAGGGCAAAACATGTGCGGTATAGGTACATTTTGCCATGAATTCGGTCATGTGTTGGGATTACCCGATTATTATTCCACCAATGATGCCTCCCATCATACATTATCAGAATGGAATATCATGGATTACGGCCCGTATTTAAATAGTGGTCGCACTCCTCCCTCCTATTCGGCCTTCGACCGTTTTTACCTGAAATGGTTAATTCCTACCGAATTAAAAGCCGGAGGAGTATACAGCCTGGATACACTAACCACCAGCAATAAAGCCTATTTGATTACCCAATACGGAAATCACAATTTGAATGGTGCAAATCCTGTACCGGTTGAATTTTTCACTTTAGAGAACCGCCAGCAAAAAGGGTGGGACACCTATCTTCCCGGTCATGGTATGTTAATTACCCATATATTTTATAACAATTCTAACTGGTATAATAATACTGTAAATAATGAACCTGCAGCCATGGGAGTAGATATTGTCGAAGCTGATGGTATCGCATTATCCGAAGCAACAAAGATTGATCCCACACTTTCAGGAGATCCTTTTCCGGGAACTTCCAATGTGACATCCTACATCCCAATACTCCGTAATGGGACAGACATACATAAACCGTTAGTCAAAATTCAGGAAATAAACGGGATCATTCAGTTTCATTTTGCCTCTGACATCGTATTAACACAAAATTTACAACCTTTTTCAACCGTACTGGGAACACCGTCCGATATTCAGACTGTCACCGTGAGCGGGAAGAAAATCAAGGATGCGATCAATATTAGCTTTAATACCGGTCTGCATTTTGAAATGAAAAGAGATACCGACCCTTCTACAGGCTGGGCAAAATCAATAATATTACCTGCTGCTCCCGATTCAAGTGTTTCTGCAACAACCATACAAATCAGGTATAATCCTGTTGTCCCTTCCTATTCAGATGTGCATTCCGAGTTGTTAGTGCTTACAACATCAGGTGGTGATTATACAGATGCAGTTATGACCGGAAAATCAACGAGAGGGGTCTATGTGGTTTCACCCGAAGCTACTGATGCCTCAAATACTACTTTTACCGGCTTTGTTGCCAACTGGAATCCTGTGTTCGATGCGGTGGGATATTATTTAACGGTTTATAATATTGTAGATAAAGAGTCAAGCATTACCGAAGGATTTGACAATGGAATAATCGCTCCTGCTGATTGGAATATAACTGCAAAAGCCACATCAAGCTCAACGTCTTACAGTGGAGCAAATCCACCTGCTATCCAGTTTTCAAACTATGGTGAAATGGTTGAAACAGAAAAATTTCAGCTACCTGTCACAAAACTTTCATTTTATATCCATTCATTTGGTGGCAGTAACGGACGGTTTTACGTGGAAGCACAGAACGACCAGAATATATGGGTTAAAGTTGACAGCATACCAGTTACCACAAATTTGAATGAAAAAAATAAATCGTATACATTCTCCGAATCAAATAGGTATGATAAATTCAGGTTTACTTATATCAAAGGTATCGGGTCGGTCACTTTCGATGATGTAACCCTTAACTTTTCAAAACAAATGAATTACATACTTCGGGACAGTTGGGTTACCTATACTATGGATTCAATATCCAATTTAACTCCAAATACAGCTTACTTATACAAGGTAAAAGCAAGTGATAAAAGTATCCATTATGAAAACATTACCGGTTTTTCGAATACCATTTCTGCTAAAACACTGAATTATCCTTCCAACAAAACACTTATTGCCACCAAAGATGGCAATGGAAATATTACTGTCGAGTTGCCTGCAGTCGGTTCAACACTGTATGTCTTTAACTTGTTGGGACAATGTATTAAAACAATTATACCTGATAGAACCACCGTATTGATTACCGGACTGCCCCTGAATCAACTCTATATTATAAAATCGAATAATCTGGTTACAAAAATTGCCCTGTAATATCAAATTCATTAAAACAAATACTTTCCGCTGGAACTTAGGGGTTATCCAACGGAATGTTTTTTTTTCGACTAAATCCTATTTGTAAAATTTAAATTATAATCTGTTCATATGTTATCAGTTGATGCACTTACCGTCGAATTTGGCGGTCAACCTCTTTTTCAGGATATTTCATTTGTGATTAATGAAAAGGACCGTATTGCCCTTATGGGAAAAAACGGAGCCGGCAAATCCACCTTGCTTAAAATTCTTGCCGGTGTTCGTGAACCCACAAAAGGTACCGTTTCTTGTCCCAAAGAAATGAAGGTTGCCTATTTGCCCCAGCATTTGCTGCTTGAAGATAACCGCACTGTTTTTGAAGAAACAGCCATGGCATTTTCGGAAATCAATGAAATGGGTAAACAAATCGATGCCCTGAATGAAGAACTCACCACCCGCACCGATTACGAATCGGACAGCTACATGCAACTCATTGAGCAGGTATCGGCTCTCAGTGAACAGTTTTACAGCATTGAAGAGATTAACTACGATGCTGATATTGAGAAAACATTGATTGGATTGGGCTTTGTACGTGAAGATTTCACCCGTAAGACCTCTGAATTTAGTGGTGGATGGCGTATGCGCATCGAACTGGCTAAAATACTGCTACGACGTCCCGATGTTATTTTGCTGGATGAACCTACCAATCACCTCGATATTGAATCCATTCAGTGGCTCGAAGACTTCCTGATCAATTCGGCCAAAGCGGTGGTTATCATTTCGCATGACCGTGCCTTTGTTGACAACATCACTACCCGCACCATAGAGGTCACCATGGGCCGTATCTACGATTATAAAGCGAAATACTCCCATTACCTTGAACTTCGCAAAGAACGCCATGAGCAACAACAGAAGCAATTTGAGGAGCAACAGAAAATGATTGCCGATAACATGGAATTTATCGATCGCTTTAAAGGAACCTATTCCAAAACCCTTCAGGTACAATCAAGGGTCAAAATGCTCGAAAAGCTGCAAATAATCGAAGTCGATGAGGAAGATTCATCCGCCTTGCGGCTTAAATTTCCACCTTCTCCCCGCTCCGGGAATTATCCGGTTACTGCCGAAAATGTCGGGAAACAATATGACGACAAACTTATTTTCGGAAATGCCAACTTTATGATTGAACGGGGTGAAAAAATCGCCTTTGTTGGTAAGAATGGGGAAGGTAAATCAACCCTGGTAAAATGTATCATGAAGGAAATTCAACATGATGGCATGCTCAACCTGGGTCATAATGTCAAAATAGGCTATTTCGCCCAGAATCAGGCTTCGTTGCTCGACGAAAACCTGACTGTATTTCAAACTATCGACGATGTGGCTGTGGGCGATATCCGGAATAAAATACGTGACTTGCTGGGTGCCTTTATGTTTGGCGGCGACAGCTCTACCAAAAAAGTAAAAATACTATCGGGAGGTGAACGCACCCGGCTGGCCATGATAAAACTATTGCTCGAACCGGTGAACCTGCTTATCCTGGATGAACCAACCAATCACCTGGACATGAAAACAAAAGATATCCTCAAACAGGCACTGGTCGATTTTGATGGTACCCTGATCGTCGTTTCCCATGACCGTGACTTCCTGGATGGACTGATCACTAAAGTGTATGAATTTGGCAATCAGAAAGTGACTGAACATTTAGAAAATATCTACGGCTTCCTGGCTAAAAAGAAAATGGAGAATTTAAGGGAAATCGAACGGAAAACAGCTAAATAACCTGAAAATATTCAGTTGGCAGGAAAAGTGACTGCTTTTATAAAATAATAGAAAAGCCTATATTTCAAATCAACATTTTGAAGTATGGGCTTTATTTTAAGCTGTTTTTCATATTTTAACCACAGCATACAAAATCAATAAAAAAAATCTGAATAATTATTTAACTAATTATTTTGCTCCTTCGCTTTTATTTTTCAAATCAAATTTATATTTTTGTAATTGAATATTTAACCGGTCCTATGGTTTGAAAGTTTTTTTTAAAATGGTTTATTTCAGGTGGTAAGTATTTCTTTTAATTTCTTCTTATTCCATAGTTCCTGTTTTCCACTCCCTACTCATTCCTTATTTACATTCCATGTTTCATTTTTAAAACGGTTTTGCATCGGTTTTGCATCGGTTTTACATCGGTCGCTATTGCCATTTATCAGTCATATTATATTGACTTATTTGCCATCTATCAATCATATATCTATAAAGGTATATGGCATATAATTGAATATTTAATCGGTAATATATTTCGTTAGCCTCGGATGCAAAACCATTCCAAAACCACTGAAAAACGATTCAGAGAACCTGTTGGATTTGAAACAAAAATTTGAAATGAATGTACTCTTTTAGGAATACAAATTTAAAAAATATTTATGGAATATTATTCTACAGCAACTCAAATTTTCAACTTTTTAATTGATTTTTATTTCGTGATTTTCGATTGCTCATGGTGACAATCGAATTGAAAGGTTTTCAAAGGAATCTTCTGAATCATCTTACTTCCGTTTAACAAATTAAAACAGTAAGCTAAATTGGTATTTTTATAACATTCTAAAGCTGAAAACGCTCAATAATAATCATGCTGATAAATAATTAATTTTCACATTATTTTTTCAACAGATTAAGTATAAATTCCAACCTTTTATTTTATCTTTCGGAAATTTTAAATCAAAAGTTGTCACGTATGGAAAAAATAAGCACAAAAGAAGTCGTGGATTGGGCAAAAGACTTTCTTTCAAAATCGGAAAAAGAAATCACCGGCGACGAGTTGAAAGAACAAAAGAAATATGCCATCTTAATTCAGAATCCGAACGACAAAACATTACTTTCCAAATTGTTGGATGAATCGTCGCAGATACACAGCAACAAAATACTCGCCAGGCGAATGAAGGTGCTTATTGATCACTATGGCATTCCGCAGTTTTTCAGCAAGACCGATACTCTTTTAATCCGGCTTTTTACTTCCTTTGGCTACTTATTTGATTTTATTGCCGTGCCCATTTTTAAAAGGCGGTTGCGTTCGGATACTGCCAAGGTCATAATAAACGAAAAACATTCATTTCTGACCCATCACCTGCTGGAGCGACGTAAACAAAAAATCGGCCAGAATGTAAACCTGCTCGGTGAAGTAGTGCTGGGAGATGGTGAGGCAAATCACCGTTATGTTCATTACCTGGAAGCATTGAAAGATCCTCAGATTAATTACATTTCCATCAAGATATCCGGGATCTATGCGCAGATAAATCCGCTGAATTATGCCCAGAATAAAATTGAACTCTGCGAACGGCTAACCAGGATTTATCAACAATCCATTGATTTTCCATATGTAGATGATAACGGAGTATCGTGTTCAAAATTTGTGAACCTGGATATGGAAGAATATAAGGATACCGAACTTACACTTGATATTTTTAAAACAGTATTAAGCCTTCCGCAATTTAAGAATTATTCTTCCGGAATTGTAGTACAGGCATACTTACCGGATGCCTGGAATTTCCAGACAGAACTACTTGAGTTTGCAAAACAACGTGTTGCTAACGGAGGTTCAACACTAAAAATGAGACTGGTGAAAGGTGCCAACCTGCAAATGGAATCGATTATTTCTTCCTTAAAAGGGTGGGAAAACCCGGTTCTGGGCAGTAAGATTGAAGTTGATGCAAATTACCTCCATATACTCGAACGGGCCATGGAACCTGAAAATGCAAAAGCCCTGCACATTGGAGTGGCATCACATAATTTTTTCAGTATTGGTTATGCCTACCTGTTATGCAAAAAAAACAACGTGGAAGAAGAGGTAACCTTCGAGATGCTGGAAGGTATGGCAAATCATTTACCCCGTGTAATGCGGAATCTCGGGAAACAGATCATTCTGTACACTCCGGTTGTTAAAAATGAACATTTCCTGAATGCCGTTTCGTACCTGGTTCGCCGGTTGGACGAAAATACCGGAAAGGACAATTTCCTGAGTTATTCATTCAATTTAAAGTACGACAGCAAACAATGGCAATTTCTGCAGGAGCAATTTCTGGAAGCATATGCATTAAAAGATAAAATCAGATCAACACCATTCCGTACTCAGAATAGAAACTTGGAAGAAGTAGGTAGTGGGGAGTTGGTAGTTGGTAGTAAGGAGTCGGTAGTAGGAAGTAGGGAAAATGAAACATTTAAGAACGAACCGGATACGAATTTTGATCTGCGACCCAACCGGTTGTGGGCAGATACGATCAGGAATAACTGGAAAAAATCGGTAAAGGATGTTCCTTATCAGATACCTGTTCAAATTGGGGAACATGAAGTTTTATCCGAAAAGAAATACCGATACATCGATCGAAGTCAGAACGTGGAAGTATGTGTTTGTGAAGCAAGCTTATCAAACCTGGAGCAGGTAAAAGAAATCATATCAATTGCCGAAACTGATGGATCAAACTGGCGGAAGACATCACTGGCAGAAAGAAATATCATTTTGCACCAGGTTGCTGAAAATCTCGGCAGGAACCGTGGGAATCTGATTGGTTGCATGTCGGCTATTACCGGAAAAACTTTTGGTGAAGGTGATGTGGAAGTATCGGAAGCCATAGATTTTTGCCGCTTTTACCCCATATCCATGAAGAGTTTTGAGGAATTGAAAGCAATCGCTATCACACCTAAAGGGATTGTGCTTGTTATCCCACCATGGAATTTTCCATTGGCCATTCCTGTTGGTGGTGTTGCAGCAGCTCTTACAGGTGGAAACAGCGTGATATTAAAACCGGCTACAACAGCATTTCCTGTAGCATGGGAATTTGCTAAAGCTTTTTGGGACGCAGGAGTTCCTAAAGATGCCTTGCAGGTATTGTGTATTGATGGTCGTGAGCCGCTAAATTATTTAAGTGCCCATTCCTCAATAAAACATATCATTCTGACCGGCGGTACCGATACAGCTTTTCATATCCTTGAAAATAATCCCACCTGTCCCCTGTCAGCCGAAACCGGTGGTAAGAATGCCATTATCCTCACCGCAAGCGGGGACCGTGATCATGCCATTCAGAATATCGTAACATCAGCATTCAGTAATGCAGGGCAGAAATGTTCGGCCTGTTCGTTGCTGTTGCTGGAGAAAGAAGTATTTGATGATCCCGAATTTAAAATCAAACTCACCGATGCTGTCACTAGTTTAAAAACAGGCGGAGTATGGGATGGAGGTAATATCGTCGGACCAATGATTACTTCAGAAAATGAAAAGCTGCTTTACGCCATTGACCATTTGGAATCAGAAGAATCATGGTTGGTTAAACCGGAATTTGTTGATGAAAAACGATTTATACTGAAACCTTGCGTGAAATGGGGCGTTAAACCCGATAGTTATACCTTTAAAAACGAATTGTTTGCACCCCTGTTGGCGGTTGTTTGCATTGACGATTTAGAAGATGGCATTCATAAAGTAAATGCTTCGGAATATGGACTTACTTCGGGTTTGCAAAGTTTGGATGAAGAAGAACAATTGCGTTGGAAAAACAGTATTGAAGCAGGTAACCTGTATATTAACCGGGGCATAACCGGTGCAATAGTGAATCGTCAGCCATTTGGAGGAATGAAGCGTTCGGCATTTGGTGGTGGTATTAAAGCAGGAGGACGAAATTATGTCACCAGCTTTGTGAATATAACGGACATTTCGATACCGGCTGGCAATGCGATAGAGACAGATCAGTTTAGAAATTTATCCTCCTTCCTGAATGTCAATGAAAACATAGACTTTCAAAAAGCTGTGGACAGTTATATCAGAAACCGGGATCAGGAATTTTCGCTGGAGCTTGATATACATAAGTTGATGGGTGAAAAAAACACATTTCGTTACCTGCCACTTAAAAGCATGGCACTCAGGGTACAGAGTAGTGATAATCTGAGTGATATTTTTATGGTGCTGGCTGCTGCGAAAATTGTAAACACACCTCTTTCAGTAAGCATCAGTGAAGACGATTACAAACTTGAAGTATTAAAAAAATCAACTGAAAATGAATATACCGTTCATATACAGACAGAAAAGGACTTTTTAGATGAACTTCATAAATACGAGCGGGTACGTACCTGTAGCCCTGAGTTATCGAAAGAGTTTTATTTAAAAGCCGCAAAAACCGGGAAACATATTGCATCAAAAAAGCCTATGATTGAAGGTCGTGTTGAATTACTTCATTATGTAAAAGAACAAAGCATTGCATTCGAATACCACCGGTATGGTAGTATTACCGATGAGGTGGAATAACTTTAAAAAGACTTTCAGATAAAACTGCTTAACTTAAACGTTAAGCAGTTTTTTTTTGATCATTTTTAGAAAATGGCGAATTAAAAATTCGATGTTTTTATAGAAAGTGGATAGTAGTAATCAATGTCAAGAGATAATTTTTTTTCCGCCAGGGGATATATATCAATAGAATACAATTCTAAATATAAATAATTTCCTGTAGGGGATTAACCCATCAATTGTATATCCCCTACGGGGAAAGGGTTTGTTATTATTGGATTTTCTATGGATATTAATTCACTACGGGAAAAAGAGATGAAATCACATTTTAAAAAATTGTAACCAATGAATTTTCCTCGTTTAGGGATATATCAATAGAATACAGTTCTAAATATAAATAATTTCCCGTAGGGGATTGACTCATCAATTGTATATCCCCTACGGGGAAAGGGTTTGTTATTATTGGGTTTTCTATGGATATTAATTCCCTACGGGAAAAAAGTTGAAATTATATTTTTATAAAATTAGAACCAATGAATTTTCCTCGTTAAGGGATATATCAATAGAATACAGTTCTAAATATAAATAATTTCCTGTAGGGGATTGACTCATCAATTGTATATACCCTACGGGGAAAGGGTTCGTTATTATTGGGTTTTCTATGGATATTAATTCCCTACAAAAAAAACAACTTATAATTACAGGTTTTTATTACATTCTTATCAGTCAATTAAGATCATTAACCCTGCATAATGATTATATTTTAACATTGTAGCGATTAAATGTAAAAATATATTTACTCACGTGTACCCTTAATGTACCCATGACAAATATTCTATTAATTTATGATAAACTAACTTTGTACCGTCATTCATAATTTGATTTGCAAATGAAAATTAAACATGTTTAGGCAATGCTTTTTATTTGAAATATAAATTGAATTACTATAAAATAATCCGAACTCACTTAGAATTTTACCTTTTCAGGTATCATAGATAGACAGATTTAAATGAAATACTAACAAAAAATCAATCATCATGAAATTGATGAATTCCATTTATTCACTGAAGTAACACTTAACAGCACAAATGGACCAATTTAAGAATTAGAAAATAATAAGAAGTAGTTTTAATAAAACTTAGAATTTTAGAATTGCAATTCTTTTCTTTCATGGTAATTCAAACTTCCTTCCTCAATAAACTATCTAATAATCAAATCTTTAAAAGTTATCTGTTTTCATTTATTTTAAATATAATGAAAACAAATTTACAGAATGAATTTTAACAGATTCATTTAATATGCCATGTATCTAAATTATTCATCACAAACCATACTGAAATTAATAAATTAACATTGAGCATCATGACTACTTTTACTAAATCAGGTTTTTATCAATTTCTACTCATTATATTAGCATGTACATTCACAAATTGTATGAGTGATGATTACAATTTAAAAGATGGGGTAAACACTGACATGACTCTTGGAGGTGATTCATTGACTATCCTGTTGGGTAAAACTAAAAGAATCCTGTTAGGCACTCTTTTGGATAAAGAGAATTCCGATATATTAAAACAGTCGCAGAATGGTGCATATTTATTTCAACTCAAAGATTCCATGCAGGTTAAAATCCCTGCTATCGATCCGGTAAACTTTACTGTGGCACCGATTTCAATTTCACCCATTTCAATAAATCTGGCAGAAGTCAAAATTCCTTCATTCCAAATCAGCCCCATCAATATATCTTCGGGGTTACTCATACCAAATGTTGATTTAAGTGCATTTAGTTTGCCGGCTATCAATTCAGCCTATAATTACAACATGTCTTTATCCGGAGCATCTAACACAAAGAAGCAGACAAAAACAGATATTTCAGTATCTAAAGGTCATAAATCAATTTCTCAGGTAAGCGTAGGACCATTAAAAATTAAAGGATCCCATACAATTTCACAATCGATTTTATTTAATTTATCAAATGCATCGACTACATTAAAAAAGATAAACTCAATCCAACTGAATAGCAGCACTGTAACTATCAGGTTTGACAAATCAGAAATAAATGAAATGGGCTTTTCTTCACAAAATGACATGATAAAGAGCTTTAGTATCAAATTTCCCGATGAATATATCATATCATCTAATACAGGAGCAGGAACAAGCATTTCAGGCCACGAATTCCGTATAGATAATGCCGCCTTATCATCAGTTGATGTATATGTAGCCACCCTTAAAATGGACAAAATAGATATGACGGGGATTGATCAGTCACTCGGATTATTAAACTATTCTAAAGAAATACCTTATACCATTGAATATGAATTTAGCGGTACTACATCCGACCCAACTATATTAACAAAGGATATAAATGTAAACTTGTCAATCACTTCAGCACCTACCCAGGGAAATATGGAAATTGAGACAACAGATTTTACTGTACTGGTACCAAATGGCTCTAATTCAATAGACCAAACGATCCAACTCCCAAAAGAAGTTTCGAAAATTAATTCATTGTTGTTCGATGCAGGGGCAACTCTTCAGTTAACGATTAGTGATCCGGGAATAAGTCCGTTTAATTTTAATTCAGGCAACTGTATCATACAACTCCCTAAAAAATTCATATTTAAGCCATTGACAGGCCTGGATATGACAACCAATATATTAACAATTCCATACAACCAATTATTGGGATATAATAAAAATATCGGGATAACCGGAATGAATATCAATCAATCTGTTCCTTTCGGTGGAAGTGCAATATTACTTCATGATAATTTATCGTATGACATTGTAGGGTTAAGTGTGGCAGGACAAACAATGGCTGTAAGTGCAATTAATGGAATAAATAATAAAAAACTAACTATTGTAGGAACAATCAGTGGTTTAACAGTGAATAATGCATCGTTGGAAACGAACAGGATGTCGTTTAACATACCAACTCAAAGTTCAAAAATAGATATAATACAAACTGTTTCGACCGAGGTGAAGCGCTTATACGCTCTTTCACTTAAATCAAATTCCTTATTAAAATTTAAGATTGACATTAGCAAGCTACCAACAGGAATTGATTCTGTATTTTTTGATAACTACACGATTCAACTGCCTACATTCATGCAATTTAAAAAAGGTGACGTAAACAGCCTTAATCAGATAGTATTAAATGAAGGTTTTAAAGTAAAAGATGGATTTACAAAAACATTAACCATACAAAAGATTGATTTTGGAGCAAATGGCATTGACCTCACTAACGGGGTATTTGAACTTCATGAAAGCGTTACAATGTCGGGGAGCGCATATGTGAAAGGTGCCAATTTGAATTCGAAAGAAATATCCAGCATAATCATAACACCGGTAGTAACAATCGGGACAATGTCCATATCGCAAATTGAAGGAAAGATATCACCAACTATCCAGCCTGTTTCACAAAACGTTGCACTTAATTTACCCGATTTTATGTCTGGTGGTGGCAGTGTGTTGGATATCATGAACCCTGTCCTGTCATTTGAAATTGGCAACACAATTGGCATTCCTCTCAGCCTTGATTTGACTTTAACGCCAAGAAAGAATGGTGTTGTTATACCTGATGGAATCATTAAGACTAAGGTTTCAATAGCTCCTGCCACTATAACGGGTCAACCAACCTGGAGTAGATACTGGATATCTAACTTGTGCAAGGGATACTCTTCCGGGTTCGACACCATCAATCTGGCATTACCTAAATTATTAAAATCGGTACCCGATCAAATTGAAATATCTGCCATACCAACCGTCACCGGAGACAGACAAACGGTCGACTTATATTCATTAAAGAATCAAATGGATTTGAGATATTCTGTAAATGTACCTTTAAGTTTTGGAAAAGACTTTGAGCTACAATACATTGACACCATTTCAGATTTAAAGAAACAGCTTGTTGATATATTAAAATACGCCAGACAGGTTGAAATGATCATTACGGTTGAAAATTCCATACCACTTGAATTATCTTTAGAAGCTACTGCATTAAACAGTTCAAAAGGAATCATTAATGGAATAATCATTTCGTCAGTCGATAAAATAAAATCGGGTAATGCAAATGGAACAACTCAAACCAGTAGTATATTAATAGGATTAAAAGAATCAAAATCCGGGACGCTTGGTACAGCAACTTCTGGTTCGCTTGATTTAATGGATGCCTTAAAATTGAAAGTATTTGCAAAAAGCAATAGTACCGTTGCCGGGATTCAATTAAGCCCTGATCAATATATTACATTAGAACTAAGAGTCAGAATCCCAAAAGGAATAAACATCAATCCATTTTCAACTAAATAATTAATCTGCCAACTAATTATTTAAAGAAAAATTTATGAAAAAAAGAATTATTTCAATTATTATATCAGCAGCATCGATACTTAGTGTTTTTTCTCAGGGTGTACATTCTTATTATTTTTTGGATGAATGGAGTCAAAGGCATATCCTGAATGCATCCTTTGCACCTGAATATGGCTATTTAAGTTTGCCGGTTCTTGGTGGGGTTGAATTAGGATTGAAATCGAACAGTGGTATGTCAAATTATATCTATCCGGTTGATCCATCAAATCCATTATATGCCAGTTATAAATTTACAACATTCTTAAATTCGAGTGTAGATGGGAATATATTTCTGAATACTTTGCCTTCGACTGTTACAATGAATCAAAACACGAAGCTTAATATTTTATCATTCGGGTTCTATACAGCCCGGAAAAGCTTCTGGTCATTCGACATTTATCTGAAAGAGAATTTTGACGTCATTTTGCCAAAAGATTTCTTTCGACTGGCAAAATCAGGAATGGCTACTCAAAACAATATCTTTGATCTAAAAAACTTATCATTTGATCAAACAAATATTGCTCAGGTATCATTGGGATATTCAAGTGAGATAAATTCAAAACTTAGAATAGGTTTAAATGCAAAATTATTGGTTGGACTTTCAAAGGTTAAAGTAAATTATACCAAATTTGATCTGACTTTATCTGACAACAGTTATACCATGAGTGCACAGGGCGAATCGTATATTATGACTGATTTACTATCCGTAGGCAAAGATGCAGATAATTACTATGATTTTTCAACCATCACCACCAATACATCAAATATAAAACCGGCGGGATTAGGTGCTGCATTTGATTTTGGATTTACATATAAACCAGTAAAACATGTAACAATTGCAGCTTCGGTGAATGATATCGGATTTATGAAATGGAACGCTTCCTCTATTAAAAAGGGTGTTGCTATGAGCGATGTGATTTATACAGGTTTTTCAGATATAAATGTAGATAGTTTAAATGTTCAGACTCAGCTGGATCAATTAAAAACCGATGCCACGAAGTTAATCAAGTTTAAACAAACACCTAACAGCAGAAGCTTTACCGACAATATACCTTATACCATCAATGCATCAGCAGAATATAGCATTTTTGCAAATGATAAACATGACATTCGTCTGGGATTACTGTACCAGGGCTATAATTCCTCCAACATTCATACAAATGAACTGATAGCAGCCCTTACATTAAAACCTCTGTCATGGATTGCATTTTCAGGAACATGTGATGTTATGAATAAGGATTTTAACCGGTATGGGTTTGCATTAAATTTTTCACCCAAATGGATAAATTTATACATTGCCTCCGATTATATTGTTCCCAAAATAAATCATCAATATTTACCCATTGACAAAGTTAATCTGAATCTATCATTTGGAGGAAGCTTTGTTTTAGGCAAGCCAAGAGATTCCGATAAAGACGGAGTTGTGAATAGAAGAGATAAATGTCCGGATACACCTCAGGGCATAAAAGTGGATAAAAAAGGTTGTCCAATAGATACAGATGGTGACGGTGTACCCGATTATCTGGACAAATGTCCCGACACGGCAAAAGAAGCTTATGGGTACGTTGATATGAACGGTTGCCCGTTGGATTCAGATGGTGACAGCATTCCTGATTATTTAGACAAATGTCCTGATTCTCCGAAAGAAGCTATCGGATTTACAGATCAAAATGGTTGCTTGCTTGATACGGATAAAGATGGAGTTCCTGATTATCTTGATAAGTGTCCTGATACACAGGTTGGCATTCCGGTTGATTCAACAGGTTGCGCTCCGGACAAAGATGGGGATGGTGTTGCTGATTACCTTGATGTATGTCCCGATACACCAATTCAGGCAAAAGAAATGGTCGATAAAAATGGTTGCCCGTCGGATACTGATGGTGATGGCATTTTTGACTATCTTGACTTATGTCCGAATACTCCTCCTGCAGCGTACGGATATATTGATAAAAATGGTTGTCCATTAGACAGTGATGGAGATGGAATACCTGATTATTTAGACAAATGTCCGAACACATCAGTTAAGGCCCATGGAATGGTTGATCAAAATGGCTGCCTGAGGGATACCGATGGTGATGGCATACCTGATTATTTGGATAAATGTCCTTCTATCAAGGGTTCACCGTCGAATTACGGTTGTCCGGAACTCAAAAAAGAAATAAGAACATTATTCAAACAAGCACTGCAAGGCATTCAATTTGAGAATGGGAAAACAGCAATCAAGAAAAATTCATTCTTTATTTTAAATAAGATTGCATTGGTTTTAATTGACAATCCGACTTACCAAATTGAAGTTTGTGGTCATACCGACAATGTTGGGAAACCGGCTATAAACTTAATCCTATCTGAAAAAAGAGCATCGGCTGTCAGGAATTATCTGATTGAAAAAGGCATTGATCATGAACGTATAAGCTCAAATGGATATGGTGACACATTACCGGTAGCAAGTAACAAAACACCGGCACAAAGAGCAAAAAACAGACGTGTTGAATTTGTTGTCACATACGAAGAAACAAGTTTAAAATAAAAAATTATTAAATCAAAAAAAGGTGAGCTAAATATTTAGTTCACCTTTTTTTATTTGACATTATGATATTCAATTAAGCTGCAGGAACAATTATTTATCCGGTTCCATCTGTAAATGTGTAAAGTAGTGTTTTTAAAACATCACTAATCAGGTAACAGATCCAATAAAGTGTAATAATTGGAATGCTTCCAAAACCAGATTATTTAACTTAACAAGTGATGCATGTCTTTTTATTTGTCACTATACATGATCATAAAAATAGAATTCTTGTGAAACAAATTAGAAACATAATTATGGATATTGTATGCAATATTTTACATTTTTATTGATAATGTCGTATTTTTTCTATTATCGATAGAATAATTCGGTATTTTTCTTTGGTAAATTAAAATTATTATTTATTTTTGCAAATAATCTATATTTAACAATATATAAAAATAAAAGTAGCCGTTTACCATCTAACAATAAATACTTTAGACATTATATTGTTTCCTTTCTGTTTTTTCGAATTAACATGGTTAAACAATCAATATAATTCGTTGATTTCTGATTTAGAATTAATATCAGCAATCTGTATAACACATTAAATTAAATAAAATTTTCAGGTTAAAAACATCAACCGGATTTCATTCAGATTGATATCTCTCATTGACTTCCTAAACAAGGACATTTTGAAAAATTACTTAAAATGTAGTATATCAGATTAGTAATTTTACAATAGAATTTACTTGTGATTTAGGATTCCGATATTTTGTTCTTTACCTTACATTCCTAAATAGAATTTAACAATCCAATATCGAGAACTATGAATTCAATTAAAAAAATGAGATTCTTTCAGATTCTCTTGTTTATTATTCTATCGTTGTCATTGACAACTTGTATGAGTGATGACTTCGATTTAAAAAACGGAGTGAATACGGATATTTCCTTAGGTGGAGATTCACTTTCATTTCCATTTGGTAAAACGAATCCAATACTCCTGAGTTCGATGATTTTCACAGATAAAAATGATTTATTAAAAACAGCCAGTGATGGAAGTTACTCCATGCAAATTAATGATTCGACTCATGTGAATGTAAAAAAAATAAATCCTGTTACTTTTTCAATTGTGCCCGATATAATTCCCCCGGTCAGTTCTGTTTATCTGGGGACAGTATTACCTCCCCCGGGGGTTATTAAAGAAAAAACTGTTAATTACTCATCGCAGTTTATTGATTTAAACCAGCCTAATAAAACACAAAATCTTCTTACAGGAGGCAACCTTAAATTAAGTAAATCAGCTCTGGTTACCAATAAATATTATTATAATATTCCGAATCAAAACATTGACATTAAAATCAATAAGTTTGTTTCTACTGATGTTAAAAGAATCAATATTTTGACATTAAAGACTGTTTCTCACCTTCATTTCAAAATTAAAATTTTCAATTTACATCCAGGTATTCAAACAATGCAATTTTTAAATTATACAGTCCAACTTCCTGCATATTTAAAATTCAATGATCCTGATGTAAACCAGAATAATGTACTTGTTCTTAATAACAGTTTCAATGTTACTGACGGATTTACTAAAACTCTGGCTTTCGACGTCCTTGATTTCAATTCAGAAGGAGGCATACCTTTAGATAACGGGACATTCAATTTAAACAGTGTTGCAACGATGCATGGAGACGCATTTATTAATTCAGATTTATCAGCATCCGAATTAGGTGTTTTTCAGGTACAGCCTTCCATAGTCATCGAAGACATGCCGGTTTCACTTTTGGATGGTGAAATCACACCACTAATAGACCCAATAACGCAAAAAATTACACTAAAACTTCCGGATTTATTTTTACAAAAAGGCAATATACTCGACACACAAAATCCGATTATCACCCTTCATGTAGGAAATACGATGGGATTTGTTATCGATGCAGGGTTAAACCTGATTCCTAAAAGCAATGGCATTCCAATACAAAACGGATCAGTATCAACAAATTTTACGGTTCCCGCAGCTGCAAAATTAGGACAATGGTCGTGGACAAACTACAGGATGTCTAAATCAAATGATGGCATTCATAAAGACACCACAATGCTTATAGTTCCTGAGTTACCCAATTTATTCAGAGTGGCCCCGGATGAAATAGCAATGAATGTTGTACCTGTAATTTCTGGTAAACGACAATTAGTTGATTTATACGCACAGAAAAACCAATTGGAAATAAAGTATGCTGTAAAAGTACCTTTAGAATTTGGTCAGGATTTCAACATTCTTTATCTGGATACAATCAGTAATTTAAAGAAGGACCTGGATCAAGTGATTAAGTTGACAAAACAGGTAGAAATGGTTGCTTTTGTAGAAAACCGCATTCCATTAAACCTAAAACTGGAAGGATTTGCTCTGAACAGTTCAAATCAAATCATACCTGGAATTTCTATCACCATTCCTGAAGCTGAAATTATAAAAGCCTGCAACAGTGACGGTTCACCACAAAAAAGCACCATAAACCTGACTATTAAATCCGACACGCAGAATGCACTAAACCAACTGGATGCATTACAAATCAAAGTTACCGCAACAAAGAATTCAACCGTTGCAGGAATTGCTTTGAATGCAAACCAATCCATGACAATTGAAATGCGATTCAAAATACCTCATGGAGTTACAATAACCGAATACTAACCTACCGGATTATCAATTATTCCTACTATCAAAAAACTAGTTTAAAGTTCTGTCTTACTTAAATAAAAGAATAAAATTTATCAATACATTTCATAAGAAGTGAAGATAGAAACCCTGGAATAGATTGAAGGCATAAAAGAAAATAAAAATTAATTATCATTCCATAAACGAATAACTAATTTATGAAAAAGACCATTATTTCACTGACTATATTGCTGGCTTCTGTGTTTAGTGTTTTTTCTCAGGAAGCCAATTCACTTTATTTTTTAAATGAATGGAGTCAGAGGCATACATTAAATGCATCTTTTGCTCCCGAATACGGTTATTTCTCTTTGCCGGGTCTGGGGGGTATTCATTTGAACATGTCATCGAATACCGGACTATCTACCTTTATTTACCCTTATAATAATGATTTTGTCACTTTTCTACATCAGAGTGTTCCCGGTCCACTGTTTCTGAATAAACTTTTACCGAATACTTATATCAGACAAGGATTGAAATTAAATTTGCTTTCATTCGGATTCTATACCAAAGACAACAGCTTCTGGTCGTTTGATATTTCGTTAAAGGAAAAAGCGGATATTAATATACCGTTTGATTTCTTTCGATTAGCAAAAACCGGGATGACAAATCAAACGAATAATGTATTTGATCTTAAAAATTTCAATTCGACCCAATCCAACATTGCAGAATTTTCCCTGGGATATTCCAGGGATATAAATTCGCAATGGAGAGTTGGTATGAATGCTAAATTACTTGCCGGATTATCATACGAAAAATTTAACTACAGCAAGTTTGATATCACCCTGGCAAACAACCAATACACTATGACAGCAGTTGGAGAATCACAGATAAGATCAAAATTTCTAACGTTTGAGAAAGATGCGAATAACAATTTTGATTTTTCAAAAAACAAGTTTAACAGCTCACAGCTCAAACCGGCCGGATTTGGTGCTGCATTCGATTTAGGTGTAACATATAAGCCAATTAAAAAATTAACAGTGGCTGCTGCATTAAATGATCTTGGTTTTATTAACTGGAATGCATCGGCAATTAAAAGAGGGACAGCAAATACAAATTTCGTTTTCAACGGATTTACCAATATTAATGTAGACAGTCTTAATCTGGATGACCAACTAAACAAGTTAAAAGATGATGCCAATACCCTGATCAAATTTAAAGAAGCGCCTGCAGGGAATAATATTATTGAGAGTATACCCTTTACATTAAAATCATCGGCGGAATACAGTATTTTCGGCAATGACAAACAAGACATTTTGATTGGATTGCTTTGGAACAGCTACAATGCCCCGGGTAATCATCAAAACGAACTGGTTGGAGCTGTAACATTTAAACCAATATCATGGTTTACACTCTCCACTACCTGCGAATTCATCCGAAAAGATTATAACCGTTTTGGACTAGCGTTGAATTTTTCGCCCAAGTGGATAAATGTATTTATAGCCTCAGATTATGTGGTTCCAAAAGTCAATCATCAATATATGCCAATTGACAAATTTGATCTTAACTTAAGTGTTGGAGTAAGTTTTGTTATCGGAAGAATAAAAGATTCGGATAAAGATGGAGTAGTCGACAAAAAGGATAAATGTCCGGATACACCTCTGGGTGTAAAAGTGGATGAAAATGGTTGTCCGTTGGATAGTGATGGCGATGGAGTGCCTGATTACCTGGATCAATGTCCTAACACACCGGTAGAAGCGTATGGAAAGATTGATATACATGGATGTCCGTTGGACACAGATGGTGATGGAATACCTGATTACCTGGATAAATGTGCAGATACTCCTGCCGGTGTTCATGTTGATTCAATAGGATGTCCGTTGGATTCTGATGGGGATGGAGTACCTGATTACCTCGATTTATGTCCTGAAACACCGCTTCAGGCAAAGGGTATGGTTGACAAAAACGGTTGTCCGTTGGATAGTGATGGTGATGGAGTGCCTGATTACCTGGATTTATGTCCCGGAACTCCGGTTGAAGCCCGTGGATTTATAGATAAGAATGGTTGTCCGTTGGATAGTGATGGTGACGGAGTACCCGATTATCTTGATAAATGTCCTGACACACCTGTTGAAGCCCATGGAATGGTTGATGAGAATGGATGTCCACGTGATATTGATGGTGATGGCATACCAGATTACCTGGATAAATGTCCTACGATTCCGGGGATTAAATCTAATAATGGGTGCCCTGAAGTAAAAAAGGAAATAAAAACTTTATTCCTTAAAGCGCTACGTGGAATTCAATTTGAATCAGGCAAATCAGTTATTAAAAAGTCATCGTTTGTGATCTTAAATAGAATAAGTCAGGTTATAATTTATAATCCAACATTTTTTATTGAAGTCAGAGGGCATACCGATAATTTAGGTGATCCTGTTAAAAACCAGACACTATCACTAAACAGGGCAAATGCCGTTCGTGATTATTTGATAAAAAAAGGAGTCAGTGATAAGAAAATCACATCGAATGGCTTTGGTGATAAAAAGCCTGTAGCAACTAATAAAACTGCTGTGGGACGGAAATTGAACCGTAGGGTAGAATTTATTGTCACTTTTGAATGAGAAATCGTGAATTGAAATAAATAAAAAAAAGTGGGTTATTATCATAACTCACTTTTTTTAATCTATTACCAATAATATATTTCAAACAAAATCAATTAATTAAAATTCAATGCATTGAATTTTAATTTGACTCTTATTTGATGCAAATATTCAATTCAGTTACTGTCAATAAAACAAGAGACAAACCGGTGCACCCACTTCTATCTGTTTACCGGTGTCAGAAAGCAATCCGGAGAGTAAATCACGTTTGAAAATCACGATATTATTTGTATTTTGGTGTGCAATAAATACAAATTGTCCGTCAGGAGTAATTGAGAAATTGCGTGGACCGTCACCAAGAGTTGAAACCTGTTGTTTAAAAGTTAATCTGCCATCTTTTGCAACCGAAAAACAAGTAATATCATTTGCAGTTCCTCTGTTTGTAGCATAAAGGTATTTTTCATCCGGCGAAAGATGAATATCTGCCGCCCTGACAACTACCTTATCATTTTTAATAATGGAAGTTTCCTGTATTAAACTAAGTGTCCCGTTTTTCATTCCAAGTACTGATATTGTACCATCAATTTCCTGCAAAAGATAGATTTTTTTACCATCCCTGCTAAAAGCAGAATGACGCGGCCCACTTCCCGGCTTTACAGACAAAGTATCAACAGGAGTCAACACATTTGTTCCTCCACCAGGATTGTATTGGTATACTGTTACGTTATCTGTACCCAGGTCATTGGCAACCACATATTTTTGGTCGGGAGTAACAAGAACCTGATGCACATGAGGCTCATTCTGACGATCGGCATTAATACTTTTACCTACATGTTGTAGTACCTGCAACACACCAGTTAACGAGCCATCGGCTTTCTTTCCAAAAACGGAGATACTGCCTCCACCATAATTAGCTGTAAAGACATGATTTGTGGTAGCAGAAATGTAACATGGACCATCACTTTTTGTCAATGAAGAGTTTATAAATGTCAGTTTACCGGTATTTTCATTGAAAGTAAAAGCATTGGCCGAACTGCCTTCGGGGCTCTCACTCACCGAATATACAAATTTTTTATCGGGAGTAATTAAAAGGAAACTTGGGTTTTGAACACCACTCGTGACAGATTTTTGGGTGAATACACCTTTATTCATATCAATCTGATACGAATAAATACCCTGACTTTTACCCGGATTTGTATAAGTACCAATTAATAATCGATATGTATTATTTTGAGCAGAAATTGAAACCAGTAACAATGAAACCAGAAAAACTAATATTGATTTTTTCATTTGGATAAATTTATGTTGTTGGATAGTGATTTATTAATCAGATTCCAAAAGTACATAATAATCCGGAATTATTTGAACCTAAAAACTTTGTTCATATATTAGGCGTTACTTTTATATGAAAATAAAAAATGTAGATTCATACATTTTACAATTAAACTTTAATACTTATGTCAGACAAACACGTTATCAATGCAGTATGGAAGGGTGATATGGCCTTCGAAGCTGATGTAAACGGTCATAAAGTAATGATGGATACAACCGTTGAAGGTGGTGGACATAACTCAGGACCAAGTCCAAAAAAACTATTGTTGGTGGCATTGAGTGGTTGTACAGGAATGGATGTTGTGTCCATTTTAAAAAAAATGCGGGTAGATATTGAAAAATGCAGCATTGAAGTACAGGGAGATGTAGCTAATGAACATCCAAAACGTTATACCGGAATGCATGTTATTTACAGGTTTACCGGGAAAAACCTACCACTGGATAAACTGGAAAAAGCGGTGAAGATGTCGGAAGAAACTTATTGTGGAGTAGAAGCACTTTTTAAAATGGCCATTAAAGTGACTTCAGAAATACAAATAATTGAAATTTAATTTTAGATTATTTTCCAGGTATAATAAATTCTTATAAGCAGTTAATTATCCGTTACATAATTAGTCAAAATTCACATTCTAATCCTAAAGTTTTCTTTATTTATAAATGTCTTTAATTCTCATGTAGAATCATTTAAATATGATTATTCATTAGATTCCTCCATTAAAAAGGCGTAAATTTGTTGAAATTGGTAACTTACAAACTGAATTTCAAAACAAATACCCATGCCTATGAAACTCGTAATAATTTCAAACAGACTACCATTAAAAGCATCAAAATCAGAAAGTGGTGAATTTTCATTTTCAAGAAGCGAAGGCGGATTGACTACAGGACTTGATTCACTGGAGATGGATGTCGAAAAACATTGGGTAGGATGGCCGGGTGCCTTTGCCGAAAGCAGTAAAGAACAGGAAGAGATTACCAGTCATTTGGATACATTCAAATTCCATCCGGTATTTCTAACGGCAGATCATATTCAAAATTATTACGAAGGATACAGTAACAGTACACTCTGGCCTTTGTGTCATTATTTTTATGCATTTGTTGAATACGAAAAGAAGTATTGGGAATCGTACAAAGAAGTAAACGAAATGTTTTGCCAGGCAGCAATACCTTTTATAGAACCGGGTGATATTGTTTGGGTACAAGACTACCAGTTAATGTTACTTCCGCAACTTTTACGTAAAGCGATTCCGGGAATCAGTATCGGTTATTTTCATCATATCCCGTTTCCTTCTTATGAACTTTTCAGGGTATTGCCCGAAAGAGATGAACTCTTGAATGGATTATTGGGAGCAGATTTAATCGGATTTCACACGTATGATTACATGCGACATTTTGTAAGTGCCAGTGAAAGAGTACTTGACCTGCACTTTAAACTGGATCAGGTATCACTTGAAAACAGAATTTCGTATGTAGATGCTTTCCCAATGGGCATCAACTACAACCTCTATTATGATACGGCTATTCTACCTCAGGTTCAGGAAAAAGCCCTTGAACTTAAAAATAACTTTGGGCCTCATAAGCTCATCCTCTCGGTTGACAGGTTGGATTACAGCAAAGGAATAATACACAGATTAAAAGGATTTGCCCTTTTTCTGGAAAAACATCCCGAATATAAAGAAAAAGTTTCCATGGCAATGATTATTGTCCCTTCAAGGGACAATGTTGAAAGGTATGCTGATTTAAAAACCAAAATTGATGAAACGATTGGACACATTAATGGAATGTATTCAACCATTAACTGGACACCGGTTTATTATTTCTACCACAGTTTTGATTTTGAAGAATTGGTTGCTATGTACCACATAGCCGATATCGCACTTGTAACTCCTTTACGTGATGGAATGAACCTGGTGGCAAAAGAATACCTGGCTTCTAAGAGAGATTTGCCGGGAGTCTTGATTCTCAGTGAAATGGCAGGTGCTGCCATTGAGTTGACCGATTCCATCATTGTGAACCCTAACGATATTGAAGAAATTGAACGTGCCATTCTTGAAGCACTTGAAATGCCTGAAGCAGAGCAATTAAGAAAACTCAGGTTGATGCAAAAAATTGTATCCATCCATACAGTTAATAAATGGGCTTCCGATTTCGTCACCGAACTGCAGGTTATCAAACAAAAGAATGATGATTTGAACAATGAACGTCTTGATGAATCCACCTTTTTGAAGATTCAGGAATCATATCGCAATGCCGGAAAGTGTTTATTCATCCTGGATTATGACGGTACATTAACCGGTTTTAAAAACCGGCCCGCAGATGCCATACCAACCAAAGAATTAATGGATATCTTAACGAAACTTTCGAATAACCCCAAAAACAAAGTGGTGATTAGCAGTGGAAGAGATCATCCAACGTTGGAAAAATGGTTTGGAAAATTATCAATCACTCTTGCCGCCGAACACGGAGCTTCGTATAAAGAAAACGGAAAATGGCATAAAAACCTTCCTGTTACCCAACCATGGGATGACGAAATCATTTCGATTCTTCAATCATTTGTTGATAAAACGCCTCGTTCAAAAATGGAAATAAAAGAAACTACCCTGGTGTGGCATTACCGGAATGTAGATGGGTGGCTGGCATCATTGCGTGAACAACAATTACTGTTAGCACTCATTACCCCATGTACCAGGCAAAATTTACAAATCATGCGGGGTAACAAAGTTGTTGAAATAAAATCGCCTTACCACAACAAAGGATCTGAAGTGCGCAGGATATTAAAAATTGATCATTTCGACTTTATTCTGGCAATGGGAGATGATACAACTGACGAAGATACGTTTCGTGAATTACCCAACGACGCATATACTATCAAGATTGGAAGTATCTCTGAAATTGCCCGATATAATCTGAGATCACAAACCAGCACGTTACCTTTCTTAAAAAGATTGGATGAATAATAAATAGTAATCATCAAAGAATCATTCGAACGATACTAATTTCCGGTTATGGAATGAACACTCGATAAAAAGGACATCATTTAGCATGACGTCCTTTTTTATGCAATTATATTATGGTTTAATAAACCTTGATATCTCAACTGTGTCTGCAAATAACCTGGCAGTATTTATTAAAGCCAGATGTGAATAAGCCTGCGGGAAATTACCTAACTGACTTTTTGTTTCAAAATCAAGATCTTCACTAAACAAACCCAGATTATTCGAATAACTGATCATTTCATCGAACATGATACGGGCTTCTTCCTGTCGGCCAATCATAAACAATGCACGAATCATCCAAAAAGTGCAAATGGTAAATGCAGAAGTTGGAACTCCAAAATCATCCGGGTTATTGTAGCGAAACATCAATCCCTTATATTTTAACTTCAGATAAACAGCTTCAACAGTTTTGCGGTAACGTTCATCCTCCGGGGAAATAAAACCGTAAGCCTCCATAAGTAACAACGAAGAATCCAATTCTGTATTTTCATAAGTCTGCGAGAAACTTTGTATTTCTTCTTTCCAACCTTTGGTTAACACATCCTCTTTAATTGCATCCCCTACTTTCAACCATTTAACAGCAAGATCTTCTTTGTAAAGCAACTTGGCAATACTTACAGCCCTGTCCATTGCCACCCAACACATAATTTTAGAAAATACAAAATGTTTTTCATCACCACGTATTTCCCATATGCTTTTGTCAGGTTTCTGCCAGTCGTCCATCACTGTTGTGACCATATTTTTTACCACTTCAAACATGTCTTCTATTTCATCCAACGTACCCTGAAAATAGCGGTAATACTGATAGATAACATCCATTAAGTAACCAAATGAATCGTTTTGTTTTTGGTGATATGCATCATTTCCTACCCGAACAGGACTGGAATTTTTATATCCACTTAAATGTGGCATTTCTTCTTCCGTTAGAATCCGTTCTCCGCGAATTCCATACATAATCTGAAAAGTATCTGATTTTTTCTTTAATATGTTCTTAATAAAAGTCATAAATCTTTTTGCAGTTCCCTGATGCCCTACTAATAATAAGGTTTCAATGGACATGGATGCATCACGCAGCCAACAAAATCGATAGTCCCAATTCCGAGTATCACCTATCGATTCGGGAATACTTGTAGTCAGGGCAGCCAATACTGCTCCCGAACGTTGATAAGACATTAGCTTGAGTACTAAAATACTTCTTTCTATGATATCATTGTAAAGTGTGTATTTCTTTGAACGGTTCGTCCAGTTCATCCAGTATACCCTTGTACGCTGATACTCTAGCTCAACCCGGTTCTGATCAATCTTTACCAGTTTTTGATTATTCGATAACAATAAAAATTCGTCTTTTATCAATTCAATTTCATCCCTTTTTAATATCTTTTCAAAATCAAGGCTGGAATACAGATAAATCGTATCAATGTCATTTTGTACAGAAAGGGTTTTTATATAGTCAGTCCCTGTCCGGTGTATTACTTCATCTCGTGCATAATTTAATGCAGGATGATAATCAATCCGAAAACGTGGAGTACCATGATTTAATCGAATTAGCCGGTAAATCTCGGGAGGTTGAAAGTATTCATTTTGTTGATCTATCCTATACAGGGGCATATAATCGATGACTTCAAAACCACCTTCAATTGAATTAAATGTGGTAGATAATATATTCGTATGTTCGATATATTTTTGTTTGACAGAATAATGTTCATCTACAATAAATGCAAAACAGCCACCTTTGTCATCATCAAGTAATCTGGCAAAAATCGAAGGTGAATCAAAATCGGGAAAACAAAACCAGTCAATACTGCCCCGGTCGGAAATCAATGCCGCTGAACGGCAATTACCTACTACACCATAATTGAAATGATCCATATATTTATTACTTTATCTTATTTATATTTGTTTAAGTTCACACAAAATTAATCATTTTCATCTAGGAATGAGATTTTTATGACCAATTTATAACAATCTTCTCTTTTGTTACATAGACATAAATCACTAAATATTTTTATGGGATAGAATTTCAAATTTTTATTTCCAAATTCCGGTTTAATCAAAAAAAATTAGTCTTGTTATCTAACCATAATTGAAAACGGTTGAAGTATTAAACATAAAAAAAACAACCCTCACTAATGAACTTACAGATTTTGTGTTACCACAAATTCAGTTCAATACTGAGGGTTGTTTTTTTTACTTTTTATTAGTAAAAGAACAAAACAGGTCTACATCATTCCGATGCTTTTTGTATAGAGCGATTTTAAATATTCGATAGTCGGATATTTAAATATATTCAGTTCTTTTTCAATCTGATCGGGTGAATTTACCGGATTAGACAGATCCCGGTACAGGTAATTATCTTCTGATACTGATGCCGTCTGAGGTTCAGGGCAGTTATTATCAAACAGGAATGCGACACTTTTATAATAGATTATTTTTAATCCAACAATGGAAGGAGCTTTAAAAATATTCAATTCATCACCTAACCGTTTAAGAGACTTTCTGGTGTGCAACAATATTTTTGATTCACCAAAATATTCCGGTGAAGTCGATATCCAACTGTTTTTATCAAAAATATTTGAAATACTTTTTTTATACAACTTCTTCAGGTATCCAATGCTTGGCTTTTTGAATATCTTTAATTTCATTTCAGCTCTCATAATCAGTATATTTAATAAATTAATCTTTATATTGCCTATAATATTCCAACAAGTATCGTTGCAAAAAGTTTGAGAAATGAACCATAATATTCAACATTTCAAAAAGCTGAATTTGATTTGGAATATTTACTGTTCATTTTTTATTTTACCATCATTAATCGTGCCAAAAATACAATATTTGAAAGAAACTTTAAAATAAAATTCAAATACTCTATTCAATACCTAAAGTATTACAATTCAATAACAATTAATAATTTAGTTGTATCTAAACTGATTAATGCATTTATTCTTTTTAACTTGTATTTTTATTGAATATTTAATTTCCGAAGTATTTAATTCATCTTTTGTTGCCATTCTCACGATCACCTTGTTGGTTTTTATCTTTAACGGGACCACGACTGTTTTTATTGCTTTGAGATTTAACTTTGTTATTACTTTGATTATTAGCATTTCCTCGAACCTGAACCTGGTTATTACTTTTTACCTGAGTTCTGATGATATTCTTATTAACCGATCTGACAGGCTGAGCTGCAGCATGTGATCTTTTTTGGTTAGCGTTATTTTCATTCCTGACACCAATATTATGCTGGGTTTTACCCTTATAACCCTTAGCATATTTTATTTTATATTCTTTATAATGCGTATATGGCTGATTTCCATGATAATCGTTCATTACTACCTTGTAACCCCTATATAAATCGTAATTCTTGTAACGGGCAGGCAAATAAGCACGACGAATCCATGTATTACCCGACATGTAAATAAACATAGAATTTTGCACATCGTAATAGGACTCAATATCGGGAAGATAATAATAACGGACACTATTATATCCCGCAGGACCCCAGGAAGGAGGTGTACCGATATGCACGTTGACAGAAATCTGACTTTGTATCGATCCGGTAAAAACCAACATAATTGCAACTACGAAAAGTTTTATGGCTTTCATTTATTTATTTTATGTTTTAATAATTTTTGTTGCACAAAGATGGAGCCAAAATTTCTAATAGTTATTACATAATTGTAGTATAATGTTGTATAATTCACACTTTTTGTAACTTATTTAAAAGTTGGTATGCATTACAGCAAATTAAATTGTATTAATAAAAACTTCAACATAATTCATAGTTCATCTTAACATAATTATTTAAACTATTTCAATTATTTTCAATTTATTATATTGGTAAGATATTTATTTTTTTCAGGTCATCTACTCACTGTTTGAGCACTATAAAACCACTGGTTCAGCGTTTACAATCCGTACAATTTCCTTAGCAATATCTTCGGGTGATAGAATAAAATCGATGCAACCACTTGCGATTGCACTCTCCGGCATATCAGGTTGCCCGGCCGTATCGGGCTTTTGGGCTATTGTAATACCCCCTGTTGCTTTAATACTACACATGGCATCAGCTCCATCACCATCATAGCCTGAAACAATTACGGCAACCAGTTTTCCTTCCCAGTTTTCAGTCAGCGAAAGCATAAAAACTGTAATAACATCGGGCCAGCCTCTTGGTTTTGAAATAGGCTTTAATCTGAACTCCCCGTTGAGAACATGTAAATCCCTTTTAGAAGGAATGATAAATACATGGTTTGGTTCAATATCCAGCTTTTCTGTGATTAGTTCCACAGGCATTGTGGTGTAATGTGGTAGAATCTTGTGAAGCATGGTAGCTACAGTTCTCAAGTGATTCACTATAACAATTGCTACACCCATATCTGCGGGTAAATGCTTTAATAATCGAATGTAAGCATCGAGCCCACCTGCAGATCCTCCCACACAAACGATAGGGAATTTTTTGGTATTAGGGATAGTTTTCATAATTTATTTTTTTTAATTCAGTTCTTAGTCTTAACTAAGATACTTGTTCGTCATTAGGTTTAATAATTCATCATATTTCTCTGACTTACCCATTGCCTTAAAATCTTTATTAATTAAATTAAATTGTTCGGAAATATGCTTTTCAGTATTTTCAGACATTGCGGAATTTGCAAAGAGAAAAAATATATTTTCCTCATTTTGAATGTGACTCCCGATCATGTGAACATAGTTTTTCATACAGTCAGCAATTCTTTCGCACGAAAAAGCATTCCCGATTTTGCAATTTTCAACACAACAGATTATTTCGTTTAAATATCTTTTCCCGGTCAAATGTTCTTCAAAAATAGAACTTAACGGGTAATTCTCTGTGGAAGTCTGAATAGATAAAAAACCGGGGTAAAAAATTTTTTCTTCTTTAGATTGATGATAACTATCCACATAATTTAAGAAAAAATCGACAATTTTCTCAACATCATTCGTATAAAATACATTTCTGGCTTTAATACTCTCTGAAATTTTAAGCATTATGGAAAGCATTAAATTAATCACTATATGCTCTTGCATTAATTCTTCAGTAGGTTTCATAAGTTGTTTTTTTAATGTTATGTTAAATTAAATTTCAAAGTCATTGATTATTCTGGTTTCTATTCCATTAGACAATTAAAAAAAAGTATTTAAAGTACAGCTTGTTTTTTTCGTTTAAATAATTTATAAACTTCAAACCAGATGATTGTAGTCAAACCAGCACCAATACAAATAATTATATTCGTCAGTGAGAGTTTACTAAACTGAAATAAGTCGAGGAAAAACGGTATGTTAAGTATAAGGGACAGAAAAAAAATAGCACCACCAACAACCCATATAACAGCTTTATTGGGTGTAGCTATTATTTTAAAAATATTATCATTCCATGAACGGTTGGTTAGAATAACTGCAACATTTGAAATAATTAGAGTCGTAAAAGTCATAGCTCTTACCTGATTGATATCAAAACCAAGATATAAACATTCAAAATAGATTGCTGCAGTCACAGCAAGTATGCCGACACCCTGCAAACAGCTAAAAAGTATTTTCCTACTTCCAAAAAAAGGTTCATTGAGTTTTTTAGGTGGTCGGTTCATAACATTCGATTCTTCTCTTTCCGCTTCAAAAATGATAGAACAAGCCGGATCAATAATTAATTCCAGGAATACAATATGCACCGGCCATAAAATAATCGGAAGATTACTCACTAAAATAGGTAATAGTGACAATCCGGCAATGGGCACATGAATAGCAAAAATATATCCAAATGATTTTTGAAGGTTATCAAATATACGACGACCCATGCGTATTGCTCCAACAATAGAAGAAAAGTTATCGTCCATTAGAACCAAAGAAGATGCTTCACGTGCAACGTCAGTACCTTTTCGTCCCATTGCAATCCCAATATGTGCCGATTTAAGGGCAGGTGCATCATTTACACCATCACCGGTCATGGCTACAATTTCTCCATTCCGCTTGAGTGCTTCTACTATTTTAAGTTTTTGCTCAGGTACTACGCGGGCAAAAACATTGATTTCATTAATCTTTCGGCATAATTCGACTTCAGATATCTCTTCCAGTTCAGAGCCTGTCATACATTTATCCGGATTATTAAGACCAATTTCCATAGCGATGTGCTGAGCCGTTACCGGATAATCTCCTGTAATCATGATCACTCTGATTCCTGCTTTATAACATTCTACAACTGCTTGCTTTACGTTTTTACGAATTGGATCTGAAAGTCCGATAAGCCCGATAAATTCGTATTGAAAATCGTGTTGAATTTCAGGCAAATCAGAGGCTTTAATGCTTGCCTTAGCAACTCCAAGTACCCGTAATCCACTTGCAGCTAATTCTGCAACGGCCTGTGACAATCTTTTTTTTTCAGTTATATCTAAATGACACAATTCAAAAATAGCTTCGGGAGCACCTTTTGTAGCTATAATCTTTTGCTGTGTGCTTTTTTCAGAAAACACCCTCGACATGGCCAGTAATTCTTTCGAGAGTGGATATTCCTTGATCATTTCCCAATTTTTATGAATGTGTTCCGTTCCTTTCAGATACATTTCGCCCATACCGGATATAGCTTGTTCCATGGGATCAAAAGGATTTGTCTGACTGGATAGAATACCATACTCCATGATTTCATGAAATTCAGGATTTAATTCGTTCCCTTTTTCAATGATATGATATTCTTTTCCATTATATAGTTTTGTAACAGTCATTTTATTCTGAGTGAGAGTTCCTGTTTTATCCGTACAAAGCACCGTTGCTGAACCAAGGGTTTCAATGGCTGAAGGATTTCTGGTCAGCACTTTCTTTTTCGACATGCGCCATGCACCTAATGCCATAAAAACAGTCAGTATAACCGGAAATTCTTCGGGTAATACTGCCATGGCAAGGGTTATTCCTGCCAGAAAACCGTTGATGAAATTTCCTCGGGTAAGAGTATATCCAACAACTACCAATACACAAAGTATGGCAGCTATTATTGAAAGTTTTTTTACAAGCGTACCCATTTCCTTTTTTAAACGGGTAGGTTCTTCTTTTACACTTTCCAGAGCAGTACCGATTTTACCTATTTCAGTGTTTACGCCAATACTGGTAACACGTGCAATTCCATTCCCCTGAACAATCATGGAACCTGAATAAACAAAAGGAAGATCATCTCCACCAGGTTGAGAAATTTTTAATATTCCATCCCAGTCACTTTTCCGCACAGAGACAGATTCACCTGTTAGCAGGGACTCATCAGCAAGCAGGTTTACCGATTGTATGACTGTAGCATCTGCCGGCACTCTATCACCTTCTTGTAAAACAATTAAATCGTCGGTTACCACTTCCACACCGGCTATCCTTATTTCGACGCCGTTACGAATCACCAATGCCCTTGGGCTTGCCATGTCTTTCAGCGCATCCAGTGCCTTTTCAGTTTTCTTTTCCTGAAAAAATTCAATGCCCATGATAACAAATACAAAACTCAATAACATCAATCCTTCCTGTAGCTGGCCTAATACCAGATATAAACTACCACAAGCAACCAAAAGAATAAACATCGGTTCTTTGATAACTCCAAGTGCCAACGTAAAAATATTCTTGGGTTTTGAAGAAGGTAGACTGTTCAATCCTTCCAATCTTAACTTTTCAGAAGCCTGAGCAGTGGTAAGACCTTTCAACTCTTCAGAAATTTCGATAGCGTTCAGTTTTTCGTTTTTCATTACACAATAAATTTTAAATCATAAATTACAGGTATACTTGTCTTTATATTAATATTTGAATTGTCTCTATTATTTGTTCAAAGTAGTTAGTTTTACCGGAACTTCGGTTTTCGCAATTTCGGTAGGGGCAATTTTACCCGAAAACATAGTAGCATAAGCATGTGTAAACTCTGCACCAAAGAATACGATCATAGAAGTATACGTTACCCAAAGCAAAATTAAAATAACCGAACCTGCAGCCCCATAACCCGTACCGGGATTTACTTTTCCAAAATAATAACCCAGTCCGAATTTACCTATTTCAAACAAAAAAGCTGTTACAAAAGATCCTATCCATACATGTTTCCATTTTATTTTTGCATCGGGTAAAAATTTAAACATGAGAGCAAACAATATGGCAAGAATAATTAAAGATAATCCTGAATTAAGCAATTGAAGGATCAACAAAAATGAATCTGAGAAATGACCTGACAACCAGTTACCAAAAGCTGTAATTAACGCTGAGATCAGAAGTGATACAACCAGTAGAAAAGCAATTGAAACAATTAATCCAAATGAAAACAATCTGATTTTGATTATTTCCCATATACCTGATTTCTTTGGATCCAGTTTAACTTCCCAAATTACATTTAATGCATTTTGAAATTCTGCAAAAACGCCTGTTGCACCGATAAGAATGGTTGCTATTCCTATAACCGTAGCCAAAAGTGTATTTCTTAATCTGGTGGCCTGAATAATCATATCCTGAATCTGTCTGGCTGTTTCGGCACCCATGGTAGAAGTAAACTGAGCAGCTACCTGATTGTTTACCGCTTCACGGCCAAAAAAATACCCGGCAAGAGTCATGATGACCACCAGCAATCCCGGTAATGAAAAAATAGCATAATAGGCTATTACTGCACTTTCATGAAATGGATCCTTTGCCAGCCATTCTCTGAAAGCATTTTTTAGTACTGTAAATATTTTTTGTAAATGTGTTTTCATTTATAATGCTGAATTTATAATTTGTGCGTTTATAGAAAGATGCATAAACATTGAAAACTAACTCTTTAAAATTAAAATGACACTTTCAATTTTCAAACCCCGACAGGAACTTCGTCCACTGTCAGGGTTATCTGATATTAATTTCAATTTTTCCTTTATTCCTCTTTTTCGACGGGTAAAGAGATTTCGATTTACTTGTTATCACACATTACTTTTTTTCGTTGGAACAATGAACATTGGAATAGTAGCCCTTTTCATGACTTTTTCAGATACACTTCCCACAACAATATTTTCCAGCCATTTTTTACTAACAGATCCCATTACTAGTATATCAATATCCAACTCCTTTATTGTTTCGATAATTGAATCGGCAAAATCGCCTTCTTTTATCACTGTTTGAATTGTCACATCGCCTAACATTAGTTTTGTCTTATCAAGAAATTGTTGGGAAGAATCTTTCAATTCGACTACACTATCTAATTGCAATGGGCCCATATTGAGGTAACTTAATGAATAGGTTACCAAATCTTCAATTACATGGAGAATAAAAACTTCAGCACCCATGGATATTGCCATAGAATATCCTGTTTCAGCTACTTTCCTGGCTGTCGGATCGTAATCCAGAGCAATCAATACCTTCGTCTGTTTAATATTTTTCATTTTCATTGAATTTTTAAATCGTTCACACTGATAATTATAGTAATATCGAATTTGAAATAACAGGATAGTGATAATCAACTTCTCTTAATGTCAGTTATAATTCATATCTCGCATATAACAGTTGAAAATAAAGGATAAACCCGGTTTTCTAATACCTTACCTTAAGGGCAATATCTCCCAATGTTTTAAGTTCTTCCTGAGTTGTGAATATAGCACGACCTTTTTTCGAAATTACATTCCAGGCTATATCACTGGTAATATCATCAATGACACCCGGTAAAGTAACATCTTCCACTAAATCCAACGAGAATTCTCCGGTAACTCTGACTGCCTGATGAAAATTGTCATTCACAATTAACAAATCTCCACGTCCTTCTTTTGCAGCACGGTAAATTTCGGATAAATCGGTAATAACATTACTTTTTCCGACTGCTTCCTGCATTTCCTTAATATCTTCCGCTCTCCCTTTTTTCTGTTGTACGTTGACAATCTGCCATGCATCACTGCCAATAGAATGACTTGCCGTGTAATTATAGTTTATATTGGTCCAGCCAAGATAAACTGATGGTTTATCCGCAACTTTCATTAACCGGTTATAATTGTCGTCAGTACTGATAACCACACATTTCATGTCCGTTTTATTATTCACTCTCACTACTGCTTTGTCAATCTTATTAAAAAATTCGCGTACCTGATTTTCTGCCTGTTTGCCATTGGTAATTGTTTCAGTATCCGTTGAATCATCCACGTTATTTTCAAATGGGAAGTCATCATTTTTAATTTCACCTACAATGCCATCATTTATGGCAAGAAGAAGTCGTACTTCTGATTTTGTCAACTTCAAAATCATATATTCTACCGTACGGTTAAATACTTTTATCAATGGTTTGACTGCAAAACTTTCTGAAACATGTACTGCGTTTTGCATCGTCGGCCAGGTCGAACGGATTATTTCTTTCGTTGAATTAGAAAGAAACAAATGTAAACTGTCCAGGTTATATTCAAAGTCAATTTCCTTTTCAATCGTATCTATTTTTTGAAGCAGTTCTTTTACAGGATATTTTCCAAATTCATTTATTACCCTTTCCTTTGCTTCGGTCAACAGGTCTTTTAATTTTAAATTGTCATTTTGATTCTCCGGATATTTTCTGAATGTATTCAATGAAATCGTAACACATGGATAGTTTTTCTCCGATGCAAGTTTTTCTAATTTATCTTTTTTCATACTGATTGTTTATGTAGTTAATTTTGATTTTATTCTTTATTCTGCCTGTTTTTTTGTTGGAATGATAAAGAGAGGTACTGTTGACATTTTCAATACATTTTCTGCTTCACTACCCATAATAATATTCTCCAGCCATTTACGACTATGCGACCCCATGACAATAACATCAACTTTTAATTCTCTGGCTGTTTTAAGAATCGTATCAGCTATTTCTCCTTCTTTTAGAATTGTTATGATAGACTCATTTCCAAGATGCTTTTTTGCTTTATTCAAAAATTCCTGAGTCGATTTTTTTAAATCACTCAGTACATCAACCCGTAATTCGCGCATATAGGTGTAGCTTGAATAATAGACCGGTTGTTCGGATATGACATGTATCAATATTGTTTCAGCTTTCATGGCAGTTGCAAGTGAATATCCAACTTCGGCAACCTTTTGTGATGTTTCATCGTAATCCATGGCAATCAACACCTTATTAATTTTCGTAATTTTCATTTTGGTTGATATTTAAATGTTTAATATTAAATATTGAAAAAGTTTTTAAATTTCTTCAATCAAATTATCTATCTGTTTATCATGACAAAGATCATCTATTTTAACATCATACAAGTTACAAAATTTTTGAAAAATGTTATATGATTCACACATCGGCTTAATTTATGGTTCGACGGTTGAATCATTTATTCATTAAAAAAACATGAATTTGTAACTATCCAATTACGAATTTGAAACATCTATTCACCAAATAAAAAAAAGACTTTTATTGATTACTAAAGAGGGGTAAGAAATGAAATAAACAGGATTTTTATTGCTACTGATCTTATTACACAATTGTGTGAACAAAAACTTCAAACTATAAACTATAAACTTCAAACCATAAACTATAAACTTCAAACCATAAACTTCAAACTATAAACTTCAAACTATAAACTTCAAACCATAAACTTCAAACCATAAACTTCAAACCATAAACTTCAAACTATAAACTTCAAACTATAAACTTCAAACCATAAACTTCAAACCATAAACTTCAAACCATAAACTTCAAACTATAAACTTCAAACCATAAACTTCAAACCATAAACTTCAAACTATAAACTATAAACTTCAAACCATAAACTTCAAACTATAAACTTCAAACTATAAACTTCAAACTATAAACTTCAAACTATAAACTTCAAACCATAAACTTCAAACTATAAACTTCAAACTATAAACTTCAAACCATAAACCATAAACTTCAAACCATAAACTTCAAACCATAAACTTCAAACTATAAACTTCAAACTATAAACTTCAAACCATAAACTTCAAACTACAAACTTCAAACTACAAACTTCAAACCATAAACTTCAAACTATAAACTTCAAACTATAAACTTCAAACCATAAACTTCAAACCATAAACTTCAAACTATAAACTTCAAACCATAAACTTCAATCTATAAACTTCAAACTATAAACTTCAAACTATAAACTTCAAACTATAAACTTCAAACTATAAACATCAAACTATAAACTTCAAACCATAAACTTCAAACCATAAACTTCAAACCATAAACTTCAAACCATAAACTTCAAACTATAAACTTCAAACCATAAACTTCAAACCATAAACTTCAAACTATAAACTTCAAACCATAAACTTCAAACTATAAACTACCTTCTACTACCTCCACCCTCCTCCCAGGCTCCGGTACAACGATATGACAGCCTGTAATTGTTGTACCTGATCACTTACTCTGTTCAGTTGGGCAGCCAGCAGACTTTGTTCGGAAGTTAGTACATCAGTATAATTTGTATTGGCAGAATATTTAAGCAGTTCTTTAGTATACTCGACTGATTTTTGGAGAAAGCTGATTTGCTGTTCACGAATTTTCATTTTATCGGTTGCTGTCTGATAATTGTATAATGCATTTGAAACCTCCTGCCCTGCGCTTAGCAATACTTTTTTAAATGCGTGAAGCGATTCTTCCTCCTGTGCTTTTGCAACGCTTAAACGTTGTTTATTCAGGCCGTGGTTAAAGATGGGTTGTACCAGTCCTCCAAGAACATTCCCAAATAGTGATGAGGCACTGAATAACTGAGGAATACTTGCATTTGCAAACCCTCCCTGTGCAGTGATTGTTAAAGAAGGGTAGAAATATGTTTTAGCTGCTTTGGTTAATTCAAAGTAATAATGCAACTGATATTCAGCTTCCATCACATCAGGCCTGTTGGACAACAATTGTACAGGCACACCGGTTTGTAATTCTGTAGTGAAATGCTGGTCCGTAAGGCTGCCTCTGGTAATAGCACCAGGACTTCTACCCAGCAAAATACTCAGAGTATTTTCAGTAATCCTGATATTTTGACGTAAATCGGGAATGGTTACTTCGACCGAATAACGGTTTGCTTCACTTTGCACTACTGCAGCACCCGTTACGACATCACTTTCTTTTAATTTTTTCATTATATCTACATCCATGGC
>Ga0302215_10000261_pt1 | contig 39597 bp, 19 predicted proteins | sample II_Fen_N3_1_FD_194580 | JGI IMG/M metagenome (GOLD analysis project Ga0302215, IMG submission 194580) | Peat permafrost microbial communities from Stordalen Mire near Abisko, Sweden - II_Fen_N3_1 | ecosystem: Environmental > Terrestrial > Soil > Wetlands > Permafrost | place: Sweden: Abisko... | reverse complement strand
TTCAAGCTTACCATTGAATCCGGATGCCGGGGCAATAGTTGTGATCAAATCAGGAAGTGAATTCCCAATGAGTTGATCGGGGCTTATAGTACCTCCAAATGAAGGACAATTACACTTCAATTCATAGGCTCCTACTGTTGGTGAAACCAAATTCCGGGGAATTCCGGATATATCGGTTGAAATACCGGTTACAGGTGTGCCAGCGCGATTTACCTGTGAACTATCTGCCGGGAGTAAATTTTTTGGAGTAGTAAACAACGGATCAATACTGATTGAATTTGCATCCTGGTTTGTATTGTTTTTCCAGTATGTTAAGTCATATATATCATTAGCAGTGCCGCTGGCACCATAATGTCCCAATGTTGGTCCGGTACAATACAGGTCATTAAAATCAGAAGCTAAACCTGAAATTTCAGACTGATATATGGCATAGTGCTTACCGGCACCACCCATTCTGGTATTGACAAAAATATTATTTTTCAATATGTGGATTGTATTTGATGTGCTAAAATAAGCATAGGTAGAAGTATCTCCGGATGCACTTCCGGCTAAATTTATTGAATTAAAATAAAGTCCCGAAGATCCGGATGAAGAATCTTCATAAAACCCATAGATTGTTGAGGAAGTGGCTTCACCCCCATCTAATGAAATTATATTATTTGAAAACTCGTTGAATGCTACTCCAACTGAATTTTTAATTCCATAAATAACAGGAGTTAATGATTGAACCGGTGATCCGATTCTATAGATAGAATTCATTCTGACGATTCCTCCAGACATATTTAAAGCACAAAAAGTGGGAGAGCCCGAGCTGTTTATCAAACTGATATTGGCAATCGTGTTTTTTTCAATCGTACTCGAATATACTGATCCGGGATTACTTTGGAGAATTCCGGATGAAATACCCTTACCTGATAGTTGAATTGAATTAGGATTTGAGTTGCTGCCAATAGTATTAGAGGTAATTATAGCAGGACCATTAAAATTATTTATCCCATTGAAAACCGGAGTTGAAGTATCTGTCATTTTTATATTTTGAATTGTATTTCCCTGCAAAATCAATTCCGGCATACTTGTATGGTAAGTATTGATACCTGTAAAAACAGATGGTCCTGAAATTGTAAATGGTATATTCCCTCCACATTTTGGAGCCGACCCTCCCACATAATTTTCAGTAATGAAATGATTGTTCGAATATCCTACCCATATTCCGGTAAATGATCCCAGCGCTGAAAACCCGGATTCCAAATAAATACTGTTACTTTTAATAGTACATCCATTAGCAACAAGGTTCAGATATATCCCGTAAGATCCGTTATTTTTTAAATTGTAGACATTATTATCGATGATATTCAATTTATTACCTGCTGAATTTGAGTATATTCCTATTAATGGAGAACCTTTTAAATTTCCACGTGAATCCCGGATATCATTTTGTGAAATGGTGACACTATTCTGACCTGCCGACCCGATAAAAACTGTTCCTGATGAAACAGCTGCTGAATTGCTTTCTATATTGCAATTTGTAAGGCAATTATTATGACATGAATTGTCAAATTGAAATACCGGTCCCGTGGATGAGGGTGTTGAATTTGTATTTCTAAAAGTAAGAAATTTATTAACACTCCCATCGATCATTAAGCGTTCAACACCTGATAAAGAGATCAAAGGAGAATTTGAATTTATATTCGATCCTGAAATTATATGGGAAGTACCATCCGATTGAATAGTTATTGACAATGTTCCGGCATTCGCACCATCTTCATTTATATGATTTAAAATTTTTGTTCCTGGTTCATTCAGATCTGAATGGATAGTAATAAATATGTTTTCATTTATTGATCCTGAATTTATAACGTCAAATACACCTCCCGTTCCGGTTAAAGAAGTATATGACTGACCTGTACCGACATTCATTATGGCTGGCACCGAGGCAACTATATCATAATTGTATGGGCTTTGAGGAGCAATCATTCCTTCCTGTGATACACTTACTCCGGTTGCCCCTTTTGTCGGATAAAAAGTAACATTCGGAATAGACGAAAGATTTTGAGCAACTACAAAGTATTGTATTTTTGAATTTAGTGCAACCGGGCCTCCAAACAATTGACTGTAATCGATATTAAAATCAAAAGGAGAAATTACTCCGGTTGCTTCTACCCATTTCCAACCATTATCAGATGCGGTATTACCAACAAAGGCATCAGCGTTTGAACTTAGTTTGTAATATAGTCTTGGTTTTGTTCCTGGATTTATATTTATTTCACCACCATTATCGGTAATAGTTGCAAAATTTTTCGTAAGTCTGTTTGTTAACGATGAAGCAGTTCCTAACTTTTCAAATTGAATCACAGGACAGAAAATATCCTGAGTTGAATTATTACGGACCATATTCCCTGAATAAGCCCCAATATCTGTTGGTGTATTGGAACTACGAAGCGTACCTGATAGATCATCAGTTATTCCTGCAATTTCTAACCCCGTTCTTTCAGCCGGAGATAAGTCTGCAGGTCTTAAATCCATTGATTGCATTGCGTCTGAGGGGTGCGACAACAAAGGGTCACCGAAGCCTGAATGCAGATCACCCCCCGGATTTATTGTTTGAAAATATTTAAAAGTTAATGCATCAGCACCGTTTATAAAACTTAATTTACCATCAGTAGGGCTTACATAATAAATATTGTAATCTGAGGACCAGTTATTAGCTCCAAATGCCGGCCATAAAACTGCATAATTCAATTTATTGGAAATAGCATTGTTTCGCATATTGATAAAAATGTTATTCTTCAAATTTTCATTCTGAACTGATTTCATCGAAAAATTCAGTGCAAAAGTTTTTACTGAACCTGCTAACACATTTGATCCCCCGATATAAACGGTATTGAAATAAAAATGACATGTATTTTCTGATGATTTTGAAATTCCATTAATTTGCACAGTATTTGTTATTGAATTGCCAGTTACATCTATTCCTAAACGGATGACATTATTTTGAAAGGTTGCTGATCCACTGATAATATTAATTCCATTTTGTATAGCATAATTAGATGCAGATTTAAAACTGTGAATAATGTTTTTATCAACTTTGTTTCCTGAAGCAGTTGAAGAACTGAAAAGTATCCCATTAATGCATATTTCCGAATTACATAAATTTATCAAATCATAAATCGAGTTTCCGGTAATTGTTACAGTGGGTATATTTGTGCTATTAATTTCCTGAATATTTATACCATGAAGACCGGTAGAAGTTCCTAAAGCAGTTACCGGTTGTGAGGTTGAAATTGAATGGATATTGTTTGAATTGACAGTTAAAATGGTAGCATAACGAGTAAATAAAACTAAAATTCCACATGTAACACCTGAGGAAACAGTCGCACCATTCCATAAATTTGCTATAATATTATTTGTTATTACGGATGATGTTCCATATGAATATATCCCGTATAAATTTTGAGAAAATCCTGTCTTTGATTGTTGTGAGATGTTTATACTCTTTGATATAGTAGAACTTCCAATCGTATTTTGATTTATGATTCCTGTTCCGGTTGAATAAATTCCTGTAAAATTAACTCCGGTACCGGTGATCCCATTCAAAAGTGTTGTAAAAGAACCGATAACATTATTTTCGATAATTGCTTCCCTATCTGAATTAATACCAATGACACTTGATGCACCATCCGAATAATAAGTAAGGACAATATTATTATTTCCGGTATTATTTCCAATATAATTTGCACCATCTGTCCCAACCTTTACAACGCCCGAGACAAATATTCCTGTCCAGTTTGAAAGATTCGATTTCCAGTTAATGTTTTGAATTTTATTATTGTAGATTTTACTTGTTGTTGCCAGTGAAGTAGCACTAATTCCTGTAAAGGAATAATTGGCAAGAGAGATATCTGATACAGTCCATGTTCCGTTTAATCCCGCACTGTTACCACCTATATTGTTATTACTGATCCGGCAATTAGCACCTCCCTTGACTATGATTCCTGAAGTTGCACCTTCAATACCGGAATAAGATTTTGTTTGGTAGAAATTATTATTGTCGATAATAAGATTGTTACTTCCATTGACGATATTAATCCCTGCACCATTTCTAAAATCAAAAAAGTTATTGTTTGTAATGGATAGATCAGAAGCTAAGCCTTTTGTATAAATACAGTTATTTACACTTCCATTTCCATTAAAATCGCAATGATCAACAGTATTAAAATTATTCCCCGATTTTGGGGAATTTAAAGTTAGAATCCCTGTATCAGCTGCTTTTGTAAATCCTGTTAAAGTACAGTACAAAAATTTGTTTTGAAGGGCATCATTTGAAAGAGAAATTGTAGAATGCGAAATGTCTTTATTCTCAAATTGCAGATAATGATTGGATCCACTACCTCCATTCCTGCCATCAAAAATAATAAAATCAGCCCCGGTATTATTCAATACGGTACCGCTAGTTGAAAAATTGATGACCGAATTTACAGTTGAAGCTGGTCTGAAAGTGATGGTTGAAGTCTCACTACTAGAAATATTTGAATTGAGACTGATAGGGTATGTTTCAACAGAAGGATTGTAATCAGGCTGAAACTCAAAAATAAGGTTCCCGTTTAAAGAAAGTGATGAAATTGCTGCAACTGCATCTCCAAGTTTTAAAAAAGATCCTTCATAACCATTATATGAGGTTTTTGGCCCAATGGCATAAATACCTGTTTCTAATGCTTCATTTGCAGGAGAAACAGATATCTTTCCACCGGTTAAAAGTAAATGTGTGAAAACTGACCCTGGCAAGAGAGAAATAACTTTTCCGGTTTTTCCAACGAATGCATTCCCGTGAACTTTTATTTGACAGTCATTTGTCTTGCAAAATTTGAGTATCCCATTCACTTTCAAACCACAACTAACTGGCAGGCTGTCTTTTACAAAAATAGTGTCACCAGCATTTATTTCCACTTCACTCGATACAGATGGAAGCATACCTTTAGAGGCCCGTGACCATACAATTCCATTGTAAATTTCCCATGCATTATAATCGTTCCAGTTGCCCGATCCCCCGGTCATTGAACGAAAGTCACCCGTATGTTGCCCCTGTAAATTGAAAAAATAAAAAATTGAAAAAATAAAAAACACATAAAATTTTCTCATGACTGGAACTATTTTTTAATTGTTTGCTTTTAAAGCAAGGATAAACTAATAATAGCATCATAGAAACGAAAATAAATAGTTAAAACCAGGGAGGAAATAAATCACCTGTTCCTTTGTTTTTATGCGTCTGAATCTCACTCTCTGCTAATTTCTTTAACTCCCTTGTTCCCAGACGAGTACTTTTCTTCATAAACTGATGGTTTGAAAAGTACTTTTCACCTTTCATAATAAAATGTATTGCTTTTTCCAGCTCAGATATGTCACTTGATTTTAGAATATATCCTACTGCACCTATCTCAATCATTTTTAAGAAATATTCCTCATCACCAAACATTGTAAATGCAATAATTTTTAAATCAGGCATAAATGCCAATGCTTTTTCGGTTGCTTCTAATCCATTCATTTCAGGCATATCTACATCCATTAAAACAACGTCTGGTTTTAAGTGTGTAAGTAGGTCTAAAAATTCTTCTCCATTGGTTGCTTCTCCAATTACATTAGCTATATTTTCAAGTGTAATGATCGATTTAATCCCCTGCCTGAAAATTTGATGATCATCTACAATAATAATATCTGGTTTTTTCATTTATAGAAAAATTTAATTGTTTTAAATTTAATAATATTTAATTCACACAAAACAATTACTTAAGTAATTGGAACAATATATTGTCTTATATTATTACTCAAAAAAAAGAACTTTTCATATATTCAAAATAAGGGAATAAGGTTTTGGTCTGAGGTATTTGGTTTTCTACTAAGGTTTAATATTCTAATATTAAGTGGTTTAGAATAGTAAACCTTATTTTTTATTTTTACCCTTAGTAGAAATGTTAAGAAAAAAATCTATCCCTTATTCCCTTATTTATATTAAAATTATACGACATTATTTGTTGTCTATTACTTATATTGAATTTATATCCATTATAAGTAATGTTATTTTGTGAAATATCTGTATTTTGTCAATTAATAAGAATTAATTGCTATTCTATTAACAAATCGTTTCAATTAAGATTGTTAAAAATATATCTACTTACTAATTAAGTAAATGAAAGAATTTAATGATATATTTTGATTTCTGACCCCCTTACCCCTAAGACGTTTTTAAAACAAGCTCTTTATAAGATTCCCAATAGTAATGACAATTGAAAATGTACTCTTAAACCCCCTTTGGGATTATGAGGTCTATAATCAAATAAAATGCAAAAAACACTCAAACTATATTTAACAAACATATCATTATATAAAATTGGATACTTATGTTTTATAAAATAGTTAAAAGAAACTAGATGTTTAATAAATGCTACAATTGTGTCAAACGATATTAAACCCCGTGACATTTTTCATATATAGTATTGTGACTGAAATTACCACTATAAAAGCCAATGAATAATACATTTATATTTTACAAACTTTTAATTTTATTGGTAATTAATGAATTCATTTATAAAGCAGTTGTTATTCCTCTTCTTTTTTAATTTAACTTTAGAAAATAAAAATGCTGCTAAAAACAATTCAGTCGGTAAAAATTGTTTTTAGCAGATTTTAATATACTTCACCTTATATAGTTACATCTTAGAAAAAAATTATTTAAGTAATACCTTTTGAGAAAATACATCATTATCGGTTACAATCTTTACAAAATAATAACCAAATGGATAGCTATTCATATCGAACTTTTTAATTCCTGTCACGTTGCTTTCCATTATTAATGCTGAACCTATCGCGTTAAAAATATAAACCTGTCTTAATTTCTGAGAACTTTTTAAATAAATACTTTTGTCAACAGCGTAAATGTCAATTGACATTTTATTTATTTCCAAAGAAGTCCCCAAACTGACTGACATCGTGATAGTGTTAGATTTTACAGGGTTTATATCCGCACATGGAGCATTTGAAATCATTGTTACAGAAATCATTTCTCCATCTGTAGGGTTATTATCTGTATAGATAGCTGAATTTGATCCTACCGGGTTCAATCCATTATACCATTGATAAGTTGGACTTGTTCCTCCATCGGTAGGAGTAGCAGTAAAAGTAACCGGAATATTGGCATTGATTGGATTTTGAGTAACAACTATACTTACTCCCGGATTCACAACAGGGTTCTCTGTAATAACTGCACTCCCTGTCATATCCATACTACCAAATGATCCAGCCATCGTTCCTTTTACTGTATATGTTCCGGCCAGTTGATTGCCGAATGAAAGGGGATTACCGGTTCCGACTATTGTAGGGGTTAATGCTGTTGCTCCGTTATACAGGGTATAGGTAATACCAACCTCGGAACCTGATAGATCAACTGGTAATCCACTGTTATTTTGACAATAGGATCCTCCTCCTGATATTGAAAATGCTGATATTGTCGGATTAAGAACCGGATTTCCATTTACTGTAGCATCTACACCCGATGTAACCATTAAATTTGTATTCCACCCATTTATATATTCAGAAATACTGGTAACATATAATTCTTTTGAAGGCTCACTGGTTGAAATGAACGAAAGATCAGGGACAGTATTCGCTATGAAATCCACCGAATTAGTAAGAATGTAGTGTACTAACCTGGTACCTGGTGCAATATCTGATATAATGGATCCGGATCCTGATCCTTGCGGAATTCTTCCTGGTTGCTGTATTAGAGTTTTGGTCGGATAAATATTCAGCGGACTAACAATCATGGGTACTGCCGCCATTTTAAACTGAATGGTTGGATCAAGTCCCGAACCTGTATTATTTATACTTAAACTCAAGATTCCACCCGAATGGATGGATTCGTTTATCAAAAAACCAAGCTGCATGGTTGCCAGTTCAAATATTTGGGCACTTCCCTTTGTATTTAGCATATAAACATCAAACTCCAACACATTAGTGGCTGTTTGAGTCAGGTTTTGTACAGTAAGTAAAAAATCGGATGTTGCTAATGATGATTTCCTTATTTTTGACTGCGCATTTATTCCTGTGAATACTACTAATAAAAGTATCAGTAATATCCCTTTGTAAAATTGAGTAATTAAATTTTTCATTTTAAATATTTTTGTTCGTTAGTAATATTTTTTTTAACCCATTTATTAACTTTAAATTTTCATGCAAATCTTTCAAAATGCAATTCTTCCAATCAAATAATTATGGGAGTTTAGATTTTATTATCTTTTTATTATTATTATCTATTAGGTTAAAGTCCCTGGAATCAATGATTCCATCCCCGTTGACATCGGAAGCAAGATAACCTTTCAAAATAATTTTTGAATCATTATCCACATAGGTAAAATCCCTGGTGTCAATTGATCCATCCTGATCTACATCTCCACCATATATCAGGTAGAAATTATCGTTCGATAATGCCAGGTTTCCGCCAAACACATTCCCAGGTGTGCCGAAAGAATAAGTTTGGACATCTCCGCTAAAAGAAATGGAAGTTGCTGAAGTTATTATCAGACTATTTCTATGTTTAATCGTGATATAGTAAAATCCGTTTGAAGTAAAAGGAACATTAACGGTTGCCGTTCCTGTTGTACTCAGTGGAACAGCAATCGCACTATATACGATTGTCGGATATGTTGTTGCATCATGCAATTCAACTGAAATATGATCTGCCACTCCGGCCGGCCAGTTTGGTCCGACAGCATTATAAGCCTGATTCATAGTACCATTCCCATTATATAGCCCTTCTAAAAGCACTGAATTAAGTGTTAATGTTTTACTTCCATTTACATCCAGAATATCCAGGGTAGCTGGTATTCCTTCACCACAAGGGGTTACAACTTTTACACTTAATTGTCCTGTTGTAGCACTTGCATCAAAATCTATTGTTACGCTATTTCCGGTTCCATGAATAGTTGCACCTGTACCTGTATACAACCAGTTATAATTTGTTGCATTTGCAATTGGAGCTATTGAATATGGAACTGCCATTGAACCCTTTACTAATAAGGTAGAACCGGTAATTGAACCCACATTAAAAACAGTAGGATTAACAATCATTGTGACTTCATTTGAAGTGGCCGGACTGGACGATACACAGGGCAAACTGGACGTCATTATCACATATACTACATCACCGTTTACAGGAATGAACGAATAGATTGAACTTGTTTCAACAGGATTTGAATTTTTATACCACTGATAAACAGGTGATACTCCTCCACTTACCGGCGTAGCCGTAAAAGTCACAGTGGTTCCGGCACATACATCATTAACGTCCGGTGCGATCGTTACACTGGCAGGTTGAGCAGGTACTGTATTAGGTGTTGCGATTCCTGAGCCTGGCAAACTGGTTAAAGCATTCACTGTTTGAGTTACTGTATAAACTCCACCGGTAGAAACAATAATGGAAGGAGTAGTTTCTGAAGTATTCCAGAGTAATGTTCCTGTGTAGTTTAAAGCTGAAAGTGTTGAAGTTCCATCGCAATTATTTACAACCTCAACGGTAGGAGCCGAAGGAAGAGCAGGAGCAAAAGAATACTGACGTTGATTCAATAATTCTGTATTGATCTGATCCATGGGGTATGTACCCGCTGAAGACCCATCACTGGCAGAAATCATAGATGGTGTAATAAATTTAACGGTATTATTCGTTATATCTGAAGCGATAAAAGTTGCTTTCGTGATAGTCGGCACCGAATTATTACTTACTGTTCCGTACTTAAATTCTATCAATCCTGTTGATTCATACAGATATACCTGAATCCTACTTGGATTAAATTCATGAATAGGTGGATTATTGTCTACAATAGGGTAAGGTATATTTAAATCAACCCATTCAACTATTAAAATCCGGTTCGGTGAAATACCTTTTAACTTATAAAGTACCTGTCCGTTCATTATATTTGAGTTACCTCCCGACAATGGTACAATCAACGGTGTATTGTCTAAAGCATCAGTGATTCCCGAACCTGAAATTAAAACATCATCACCCAACTTCAATTGTCCGTTTGAGTTTACAGAAAATTGAGCATAAGTTACTCCCATAAAATGAAAGGTAAACCCAATATCAGTAATAGCAGAAACTGTGTCCTGCGACGTCACAGCGATCAATTGGGTAGTTCCGCTATTCATGTTTTCAAGAACAGCCAATTGTGACGTGTTAAATGAATAGTTTGCAGTATTTTGGGCATTTATGCCAATTATAAAAAGCGAACTAACAATTAAGTAAATGAATAGTTGTTTCATATTTGATAGTTGTTTTTTGTTTTTTATTTTTAGTTTACATATTATCTTTAATTGTCTAAAAAAATTAAAATAAAATGGATACATGTATCAGAATTTTTTATAGACAAATGAAATTCTGGAATGTTGAATTAAATATGTATAAATTCATACAACCTTGTATAATTTGAGGATTGTATCCCAATATATTTTTCAATTGTAAAATTAAGCATGTTAGCTTGATTCCGCATAACATAAAAGTCTGAATTTCTTTGACTAATGTCGTATTTTTTGTGGGAAAAAAGGTGTAATCATATATCCGCCAAAAGGACTACATTTTTATTACCTGTCTGATAATGTGATTTTTAAATGAATTCGTTAAATATAGAACGATACTTTAAATATATTAACTATAGTTTCATTATTATTATATGATTTACCCCGGATATAATCAAAAATTATTGGAAACAATCAATTGGAAATATGTTTAGTAATTAGAGAATGAATTAACGTGTTTATTAATTTCAAGCGTAAGAATTTGCAAATTAGTTATTGATTTTATGTTTATCAATTCGTTTTTGAAACTTCATCATTTTATTCGATAAATGGTTATTTTAAAAATATCCCGCACCTGTTAATGATCAGATACGGGATATTTATAAATGTTTTTTAGTACAATAACAATTTACAACTATATCTTTCTATTATTTATTTCACCTGATCCAACTCCTTTCGGAGTTGGACTTTTAGGTGATTATTAAACTTTCAATAAGATTCAAAACAACTTTGATTATAAAGTTATCTTTTTAGTTGTATTCTTACCTTGTGCATTAACGGTTACCATGTAAACACCGGGTAATAATTTATTATTAACAAGGGTAACAACTCCTGTAGTAGGAATGTTTACAATCTTTTGTCCGGTAGCATTGTAAACAGTTACTGTTCCTTCACCAATTGGATCATTACGGTGAATTGTAATCTGATTATTCTGATTTTTGAAAATATACAATGATTCACTTCCGGTATAATCAGGATTAATTGCACCTGTTATTACAGTCGAAGTTTTGAACAGAATACTGAAACGTGTTGAAGTACTGATGGCATCGGAGGTAAAGCTATAGTCATTTCCGATGACAAGTTCCTTTTCGGTGTTCAACATTTTATCCTTCAATATAATTTTCAAATCAGGATCGAAATTATTTATTTCCGTGGCCTTGATAGTGAATGTATTTCCTTCACCTGAAGTAAAGCCTAATGGCAATTCTTCATTTGAACTGATACTATTCAATCCATTGATAACAAGAGGTTCTGTACCGGCAAGAGTATAAATTTCCGGAACGGATGCCAGATTATTTGACATCTTTTCTGAGTCAAACGAATCAAATCCGTTCGAAGCTTTTGCATTGAATAATACTACTGCCTGATCACTGTTAACACCATTGGAAACCTGTAAGCGTAATAATTGTTGACCTGAATTAGCCTGTCCTTTTACTTTCAGACGGTTTGTAGTCAGATCTGCATGCGAACGCATTGAATTATTAACACCAAGTATTCCCGAGTTAAATCCATTAGCTACCCTCACCCAGAATGATTGAACAGGTGGAATCAACGATGTTACATTTACACCATTATTCCCTGTACCAACACCCGAAGCTGCATTGTAAGTATCAAATACATAAGCTGTATTGCCTGTGTTTTTGGTACGATACCACATCGTAGATTCCAAATTAGTAGAACTTGCATTAACAAGATCAAAATTAAGATACGAAGGATATGGATTTCCAACAAGGTTGTAACCACTCTTTGCACCGCCTGAGCTTGTAAGCCAGGAGTTTTCAGGAGCACCTGTATTTAATGCTCCACCGGTAAATGTTACGGTTCCGGTTGATTGAACACCGGCAGCATAACCCTTCAGAACACTTAATGCTGAACTTTCCAAAATCCAGGCTGTCGTTGGTTCATTGTAATTATAAACGGACGAAGCTGTTGTTAATGATCCAGGAGTTGCTGTAGTCACCGGACTTGATATATACCAGTTTCTGCCACCGGTTAAATATTGCTGAACAGTTGACACACCACCAGTATTGGTATATGTATTTCCTTTATCAACAAAAGTACCAGGTCCCAAAGGAATATCAGTATTAATTGTGACATTTTTAACGGTTAAGATGGCACCATCAGGATTTGTCAGTTTTGCACCTGCGTTGATAGTGAGAGTTGAATTCACAGTCAATGTAGTAGGCAACGTTACACCTGCTTTATTGTTAATAATGATATTATTAACTACTGCAGTTGAATCGATTGTCGAAACTGTCTGTGCTACTGAACCACCATAAACAAGTGTCCCTAAAGCCGCATTAATTGTACCCAGTCCAGATGTTGAACCGTTGAGAACAACAGTATTGCTATCTGTCACTAAAGCACCATCAACGATCAGGTCCCCTGAGATTGTCAACATATGAATTCCCGGTACATTTCCGTATACATTTGGCAATCTGGTTAATGTACCTTCCACAACTAATGATTTGCAAATTGCATTGCCCTTATTAATTGTTACGGTTTTTCCCAGTGGAATTACTACATCTGTTGAAACTGAAGGAATAGTATTTAATGGCCAGGTTGCTGCATCATTCCAATCGCTTGTTCCTTCACCAGTTGCTATCGAAGCCGGCGTTACGGTAATTGAAACAGGTTGTGAGGTTACAGGAACACTGATACAACCGGCACTTGAAGTCAACTTAACAGTTACCTGTTCACTGCTGTTCTGTGGAACATATGTATAAGTTGGAGTAGTAGCAACAGAAGCTGCGCCCTTAAACCATTCGTACGATGGGTCTGTACCACCATTTGTTGGAACAGCGGTCAACGTTACCTGTTGTCCAGCGAATACACTGTTGGCACTTGCATTAATTACAACATTTGCAAGCGGAGATGACCCTGTAATAATATTCAGGGCTACTTCATTGGAAGTAGTTGATCCGGCATCATTTGTCAAAACAACGCGATACTTATTACCATTTGTTAAAGTATTATCTACAGCCACTGTTAAAGAAGCAGACAGAGCACCGGTATAAGGAGCTACATTTTGCAAATCATTCCATGTACCTGCAGTCAATAGTTGCCATTGATACTTAAGTACCGATCCGGCAGGAGTTGTTGCAGATACTGCAAATACTACACTTGAAGGACTACATACTTCAGCAATCTTTGGTTGGGTTGTAATTTTAGGATATCTCAACTGCGATGGTTTAATTAACAACGGACGCATCATATCCATATCTTCATGGTCAATGATATGGCAGTGCCATACATATCCCGGTCCGATACTTGGATCAAAAGGCAACATTAAATCTGCCTGAGATGCATTGATAGGTCTGTCGGTAGGTGCTACACGAACTACATATGTAGAAACCTGTCCCGGTAATGCCTTGATATCATCTTTCCAGCCATTTTCTTCCGGATTTGCCGGGATAACAGGACCTGTCAGATAAGGAGTTATGGCAGGATTTCCACCTACTGCTCCATCTGCATTCAATGAATCATATCTGTAAGGTGAACCTGCACCACCCGGGTAACCTAAACCGGCCGGCCAGATTGGTATAGAAGGTACATGTTTTGCCCAGGCAGCATAATATGAATTTAAATAATCTGTCCGGTTAAATTCATGTCTGCTTACCAGTTGCCATTGTAACAAGTGAATATGGATCGGATGTGCATCAATGGTTGTGTTAATGATTGAGAACAACTCAGTCGTTCCTTCTTTAGGCATTTCGGTTGGTCCGCCAAATCCTTGAGGAGTTCCAACTGAAGGTGCTCCTTCATCGAAATGTGAATTATTAAAGAGAACCTGTGCGGGACCGCCCGGACCGGAAACTTCATTCAATAAAATCTGACGTTTAATAACCGGCTTAACACCATCGGCTAATTTACCTGCGAAATCGGTCAGTTTTACCATTGGGTTTGAAGGCCTTAAATTTGCACCCTCCAAAATTAGACTTTTGTCTTTTGGTTGAGAGCTACCATCAGCAGGAATCAATATCCCGTTTACAACAAATTGCATGATTCTGTCGGTCAATCCTGCAGTTACCGGAGTACCTGTAGGATAAGGAGCAGCAGCATCATTCATAAGAGTCAAAACAGTTCCAGGTGCAACACCTGAGAAATCGATCACTACGTCCAAACGTTCTCCCGGAGCCATAAATACAGTTTTTCCACTGGCAGGATCCAGATCAACAGGTGTATCGAGCAAACCTCCATCTGTTCCAACGACTGTAATCTTAGGACCATTGGTTGAATTTGCCAGATTCATAAGCCACATATTTAAAAAACGGGCATTACAACCATCCAACATACGGAACCGGTATTTACGTGGGGCTACACTCAGGTAAGGCCAGCTTTTACCATTTACTGTCATGACATCTCCAAAAAATTCAGGTGTCCAGAATGGATGCAAATCAGGGTTTGTTGGTGCTACAGGCCAGTACAATTCACCTTTTGTGTTGAACATACGGTCCTGTACAGCAAGTTCTATTTCAGGTAAATAAGCATTTGTTTTATTGAAGGTAGTGGTTTTTCCGGCAGGAGTAACTTCCTGAACCTTATCATCACCTGACCAACCCGGAAGTTTTGCCAAATTATCTACCACAGAGTCTCTCAGGAAATAATATCCGGCAAGACCTGTGTAAACATTAATACGTGTCAATCCCTGATCGTGAGGATGATACCATAGGGTAGCAGCTTCCTGTTTGTTCGGGTAAGTTGACAAACTCGATGCATTAAATTTAAATCCGGGTCCCTTTAAATCATTTCCTGTTGGCATAAACCAGGCAGTTGGTCCACCATCCGAATTCGATGGCATTTCTCCACCATGAAGATGGACTACCATTGGGATATCACCTGTATAAGGATCAATAAGAGGATCTGATCCATTAAAATCATACCCGTTCATCATAAGAGTCTGGTCAGCAAGTATGTTGAAATCGCTGAATCTTACTCCAACCAGTTCATTAACATATTGTACTCTTAACTCATTTCCGCGTTCGGCCTCAATAGTTTGAGCAGGCCACATGGCTGGTCCGAATTTACCACCTTTATACGAAATCTGATAAGCTGCATAATTACCTAAACCTGCAGAAGGAGTGGCAGGATCACCAATTTTTCCATTATCAACAATTGTACCTGTTGATAAAGCTACCTGTTGTACCTTTACTGTTTTAATAAGCAGGTCACCACCACCTTTTGCATTGACGCGTAATCCGGCAGCAAAATGAGGCATTGGATCCACAAACTGCGGAATAGTGGTTGCATCAATATTGGTTGCATATGGATAATAATTTATAATCAGAACAGCTAATGGTGTGAAATTAGCGCAACCTGGATTCTTATATCTGACACTTACTGTCTTTTGTCCACCTACTGTAGTCCAATCAACTACTACGGAATCTGTACCCTGTGTGGCTGGTCTGATAACACCTCCCGATGATACAGTCCATTCATATGAGTTCATCCCTTTTTCCGTTGTATATGACTGTCCTGATGTTGGACCCGACAGAGTTGCCGGCAATAAAGTTACAGGATCAACAGGTCCTGAAATAGTTGGGACAGGAGTTGCAATACCCGAACCTGCAACACTGGCTAATCCGGCTATCGTTTGAGTAACCGAATAAGTTCCGTTGGCAGTTACAACAATGCTTGGAGTGATTTCTCCTGTGCTCCATAATAAGTCTCCCGAATAATTGGAAGCGGTTAGTGTGGAAGAACCGCTGCAATCAATTACACTGACTGTAGGTATTGAAAGAGGTGTGTTCGCTGTGGAGAAAGAAGCTTTTCCTTCGTTAACAGCAGCCACTTTCCATAAACTGGAAGTACCCGGGAAAGGCAAAATTGCAGCAAAATTGGTATCAAATGTATTCAGTTTAGCAACAAATACATAATTTAATCCGGCATCATCCGACCTGTACACATCAATACTTGTATGTGCTGTAGTTTTGTTAAGCCAATACATGGTAAGTCCGGTCGTTGTAACCAATCTAAAAGGAGTTGTAGAATCCCATACTGGCGCTGCAAGTGCAGTTTGCGGAGGAGTAAATGAAAAAGTGCGATTATTTAACAAATTTGTAGTTGTTGAAGTCATCGCATAAGTTCCTACCGGAAATGCATCATTGGCAGAATTCAAAGTTGATCCAACTGATTTAACAGTTGTTGCCGTATTTCCCGACGAAATAAAAGTAGATCTTGTAGTAGCGGGAACAGATGTATAGTTTATTAAACCATACTTAAATTCAATGATTCCAGTTGATTCATGCAAAAACACCTGAATCTGGTTTGGATTAGTGTCTATCATAGGAGGATCAGTATTAACTACCGGGGTTGGTATTAACAGATCTTTCCATTCAACAATTAAAATACGGTTCGGGGCTGTTCCCGTTACCCTGTAATGCACTTTTCCAGTGCTTAAAAGGGTGTTTGTTCCCGATACAGGAACTAATAACGGAGCATTTGCAGCCGCATTTGTAATTCCGTCACCGAAAAATACATTTCCACCCAATCCCATCTGCCCGTTTGAATTGACAGAAAATTGAGTATATTGTACTCCCATAAAATAAAACGAAAAACCGATATCGGTAATTCCGGATGCAGCATTTCTGGCTGACGGACCAATCAATTGAGTAGTTCCACCGCTCATGTCTTGCAGACTGACAGATGGGCTTGAGTTAAAGGTATAATTCGCGATACTCTGCGAACTAATGCCGGTAACAAAAAGCACACTCACAATTAAAGTAATGAATAGTTTTTTCATAATTTAATAATTGCTTTTGTTAATAATTTTTTTAATAAATAATTTCTACTTAAAAATAGAACATGAATTTTAAATTTTTCAATTCGTCACATGCCTATATCCAACTCGAATAAGTGTTGCTGATAGTTTAACATAATAAATTTTTTATTTGTGAATTTGTCATTCTTATTCTATGGGATTTATCGAGGTAAAATTAGCAAACATCAATAGATTAAAAATGGCATAAAAGACTGAATTTCTTTGATTAAGGTCGTATTTAGAGTAGTAATAAAGATGCATTATATTATACTACTAAAGGAGTAGAATAAATTTAATCATCTGACTATATGCATTTTGAGTAATTTTAATCAATTGAGAATAATTTGTTAATATATATATTTATATCTATTGTGCTGGTCAGTTTTGGATAAAAAGATCTTTATGAGTTCGTGAAATTAAATCATGTTGAATTCTGAACTGAACTGCGACTTTACGTAAAAGTATCCTAATCAGAATTCAAAAGATTAATCACTGTTCAAAAAAATTCCAATTGTTTAAAGAATCGTATCATTTTCAATATTTCCATTAAATCAATTGACATTAAAATCATATTTGTGGGAACTTCAAATAGCTTTTTAATTCTCTTTTTTTGATACTAAGTACTAAACAGAAAATATTGTCCTATATTTTAAAGAATAGAACGCGGATTTTCGCTGATAAAGCTGATATTTACGGATTCTTTTATTCGTTCGATTTTATTCGGATTTCAACTTCAACAAGTTGAAGTTGATCAAGTAAGACAAATCAATTCCAACTTGTTGGAATTAAAATCCGTTTTTAATCCGCCAAATCAGCGTGTATCCGCGTTCTATTCTTAGAGATTTAAAAAGGGACATTTAATTGTTCCAATTACTTAATCTGTGAATTGGTTGCAAATATTTCAGGATTATTAAATAGGGATTAAAAATATTCATGGTATTTGCCTGGACATTCAGTTGGGAAGGTATTAAATCAAGATTCGTATACTGTCAATCCATTTTTTTGAAAATAGGTGGAAAGAACTTTGTTCAATATAACAACGAAAATAAATTTCTAACTTACAGTTAATTTTTATTTGACAGGTTGCAACTGAATGAATACTTGAAGGGGAGTAAAGAACTAGTAAAAAAAATGTCTTGATTTCATTTTCATAAAATTTAGTTTTTTGTCGACTAACGAACAAAAAAACCAAGAATCAAAAGAAGAATATTGAATATTTAACAACTTATTTTTTTATTGTACGGTTAATTTTGTATTCTGAAATAACAATATTGAAGAAGAAATATCCTGTGAAAAATTGATCATTTTCAATTTGTATTATATTTTCATGAAACATTGAAATTAACTAAATAAACTATGCGTTCATATCCATAGAACTTATCAAATTTATATTCTTCAATACGTATACTTTATGTAGAAATCAATGCTTCTACCCGGCCTGAATATCCTACCCCAATCGAGATGTTCATAATAGGCTGTATTGAAAAGATTGGTAATGCCGATACTGGCGTCCAACAAGGTATCTGACAATTTAATATGGTAACTGCTTTTTATATTGAAAATTGAATATGATGGAGATGTAGTTTCTCCATATTGTAGGTTGATCCTGTTTTGCATCAGAGCAGATTCATTATCAACCTGAAATGACCAGTTATTTTTTTCATAACTGACAGAGATCATGTTTTTTATAGGAGCAACTAATGGAAGTGGTTCACCCGAATTAAGTTGTCCCCACGTGAATTTTGTAAGATTAAAGATATACATACCCTCTGCAGGATTGTATATAGCCTGTAAATCCGTGCTTAATAATTTTGCACCCTGTACGTTTTGAAATACACGAAGACCCTTAGTGTAAAAATTCATAGGCGGTATAACATCATTGGTTATTCCCATGATATAATCACGGAGCATACTAAAGGATTGACTGAAATTAATTTTTATCTTCTGGTTTGAATATTTAATCCCAAATCTTCCCATAAATGATTTCTCCGTTTTAAGGTAAGGGTTACCAATATAGTCATACCCATCATAGGCATTGTAAAGATAATATCCGAATTTTTCAGTAATAGTGGGTATTCTTTCTGAAAATCCGCTTTGAAAGGTAAATTGAATAGGTTGTGAAATAAAGTATTGAATCGAAAGGTTTACACTTTTTGTAAGATTATTAAATTTCCGTGGTAAATTATAATTAAATACTGAGAATTCCTGATTTGCTACATTCGATTGAAGGTTGTCGATGGCATAATCCAATCTGCCATTCAGAGTCACAAATAATTTAGTGGTCATTGCTGTAGTATTCTGGACATACAAACCTGTTACATTTCTCATAATATCAGGCCAGGTTTGCAGATACATGGGCGATTCAAGGGGTTTTCCAACGAAATGCATGAACATGGTCATTTCAGCCAGTGAACTGTTTATATAATTATCGGCCTTAATAGTAAGTTTATTTTTCTCATTCAGGTTAAATGATGCTACTATAAACGAGCCGAAGGTGTTACTTCTTCCTGGCATATCCATCCGCATCATCACGGAGTCAGTTTTTCCGGTTGTCTTATTTTGAATGAAATATAAACTATCACGATGTGAATCATCCATAACATGATATACTGAATTATAATATATTTTTGCTTTAATGTTGTAATTAGATTGATTCCGTTGATACTCCAGTGCGAATATAGAAGCCCTTGCTTTACTTACATCCATAGGTAAGGCAGGATAACCCACATTGTTAGCCTGATCGTATAAAACATCCACTTTAAATGTATTTATACTATCGGGCAAGAATCTGACAACTGAATGGATATTATATTTCTCAAATTGTGAAAAACGAATTATATTTCCATGTCCATCTCTATAAGGGTCGCTTTTACGGTAAACACCATTTAAACCCCACTCCCACTTATTTTTAGTATATCCGGTTGATACTAAAATATTTTTACTGTTTGACACACTTTCATATCCAACAGATAAATTTGTATAAAAAGGATGATTACTGTTGTTGGTTGGTTCCTGCAACCCCATATCAATGGAACCACCAATATTATTTCCATATAATCCTCCATTTGTACCATGTTCCAGTGTAATACTTTTCAAATTTGCAGGTTCAATGTATGAAGTCACAGGATCCATTTTGTCTGTACAGGCCCCGAACATTTTCATACCGCTGATGGTGACATTCAATTGCCCTGCCGAGAATCCGTTCATCTGAGGTTCCATAGCATACGATCCGCGCTTTATAAGCGAAATTCCTTCCAGATGACCCATCAGGTTATCAATGGTAGAAAAGTAATTTGTCTTGTAAAATTTTTCAACCTGCTTGTTATTTAAAGGAATGTTACAGGATACTGTTACTTCTTTTAACTTAATGGTATCTATATTATTCCCAACTGATTTTTTTGAATTCTGCTGGGCAGGTAAAGTAAGCCAAATTGTAAAAAATATTATCAGCAGTTGATATCTTTTCATTTTCAGAATATTATACTATAAACAGTTCAAATTCGACGACTAATTTAGTTCAGTTATAAACACTTTATCTGTCAGACATTGAAAATAAAATGACAAGAAACAAGGGTCAACTTTCAAATTTCAAGCATTATCTATACTTGTTAACAGGTTAGATGAAGTCAGATAATTTTGATAAAATCTGAAAAATGGATTAACTATCCTAATAACAGCACGATATAACATTATTTAAAACCTCATACATCTACTACAACCTTCCAAAATACAGATTGGGGCCTTCCCAATCTGTATTTTGGAAGGTTAAAAAAAGATATCGAAATATGCCTTAGTACTAATTATTCTGGTTCCTTTTTTGACTACCATATGTATGCGCCAGTCACCTGTCATAGTAAAATTAACAGATCCTACATAATGCCCGTTACTTACATATACCGGATTGACATTATTGGGCGAGCCATGACCCATCGAAGGCATTTCAGGAGTTATTTCCACCGTTAAATCACTACAAACAGGGAAATTCATCATATCCTGCATCATATTGACTGTGATTTCGAATGGATTAATTCCAACCTTCCAGGTTGGAGGTACAACAAGTGATATCGGGTATTTTGTCTGAGTTAAAACCCCGGCATTCATGACGCTATCAATCACAACAATTTTTTGAACCGGATTAGTAGCAATCACTTTTGTAAGATGAATCAATGACGTTTCAGTTTTTCCATTTGCAGTAATATCTACACCAACCGTCCAGCTGTTTGTGCCCGGCATCGAGAAAATGATTACACCTTCATAATAGCCATCAACCGGCAAATTGTTGGCAGGGTTTTCTACCGGACACGAATGTTTGAATGAAACCATATCCATGAGTGGGTGTAAAGTAACTGTTGCCTGATTAACAGAAATGCCGCTACTATTGTCGGTTATTTTAAAATATAATCTGTTATATCCTACAAACAAACTATCCTTTGAATACATTTCAACTTTAAATGATGAATTTATTGAAATAGCTTCAGCCACTTTGATATAGTTGTTGTTCACAGGGATAATGGGGTCATCGTTATTGCAGGAGACAGCGAGTATTGAAATTAAAAAAAAGATTATGTATTTCAGTATTGTTGATTTCATTTCAGTTAGATTTTAATTGTGTATAACAGGAAATATCTATATTATCTGACTAAGCAAAATTTGCTTTTCAGACACTATTGTGCAAACCAAAATTAGTTTAAGATTCTGATTTGTTAGATTTACGTAATTAAAAAGAATAACCGATTAAAACTTTGGGGGGACAAAAAACGATGTAAGGAGCGAATCTATGATTCGAAGGGAATAATGAGTATTCATTATAATTTCTGATACAAATGGAATGAATATAATTCCATTTGACGGTAAATGATCTACTACTTTTTTAACCTGCAATATTTTCTTATTGCTGTCAGAATTTGATTCAAGTGGCACTGCATTCTTTATAATCTGTTCATTGAGATAACATTTTCCCTGGCAACAATTTCCGGGTATGTTTTTTTTAATGCAGATGTTTTTTGCAATATATTCCTTATCAAGTGCATATTCTATAAAAGGTAAAACCGGACGGATAAGATAGAAAAACAGAATCGACAGGCATATCACACCATACGATTTAGATCGTATGGTGGAGATAGAATGCCTATTTTTTCGATTAAGTATTTTTCTGTTCTTGTCCATCGTATTTGAAATTAATGAACCAACCATCACCCTTGAATAATTCATTGTATTCAAGGGTGAAATGTTGATTATCAAGCAGTTTTTTCAATTAAGTTACATATCTTTATTTTTGTTGACCTGAATGCATAAAACTCAAAAATTGAAACTCATTAAATAAAGCTTGCAATATCCCGTATTTTTTGAACTTCAAACTTTTGAACAATTGACTCATTTCAAGTTTCTGACACATCTTACGGATAATCCATTCTCTTTCTTCATTTTTTCATAGCTCACTTCCGTGGTGTTATCATTTAGTTTTACCGAAAAAATCAAATTGCTTTTAGAAACTTCAACCGGTTCGGAATTTGTCCACCATTGACTTACTGTGCCCATAAAATAAAAATCACCTTTTTCATCCCTGATACCTGCAGGAAGGGCCTTGTAACCTATTTTATCAACTCCGTTTTTTGATTTCCACCCCTGGATACTTTTTAGTTTTGGACCTGCATAATCTACCCCTAGTAAGTTTTTTACAAATTTCATCCAATCTGCCGTTACAGGTATTCGCCATCCGTTAGGTGCCAATCCTCTTTTGTCGTTAACGGCATACCAGTTATATAATTTACCATATTTAAATCCATTGGCAGGATCGTTTTTAAAATAACACCAGGCCGGTTTCTCATCAGCTCCGGCTTTGATCCATTCTTCTTTTGTCTTCGCTTCAGGAATCACATCTCCATTTCTAAATTTTGTAACATTAAGATTACTTGCCGACCATTCCTGCACACCAAGTTTGGATGTTTTATAAACATTTCCATTCATATCAGTCATGGATTGAGAATGAACTGTCAAACTTCCTGTAATGAGAAGTAGAAAGCAAATTATTGCTGACGATTTAATTGAGGTAATTTTCATAATTTGTCATTTTTAAAATTTATAATAGGTTTTATATGTTACACAGATATCAGGTTTTAAATTGCTGATTTTTCTTCTCCAACGATTCCTTTTCTTAAAATCAATTCACTATTTAACAAGTATGCACCTGAAGTTACAATAAATTCAAAACTTCGAATACCCGAAAGAACCTCTACAGCATCTTCCGATTGTTTTCCAATTGTAATTTTTCTTCCTGTAAATGATCCGTTTTCATTTTGAATCCAAATAGAACTTCCGTTTTTATCTGTTATAACAGAAGATGCCGGTACCATGACACACCGGTTTAATCCGGATTGAATTTGCATCATGGCCAGCATTCCGGGATGTAATTTTTTATTCGAATTGTCAATGACCGCTCTGATAACTGACACATTTTTCCCTTGCTCAAGCGAAGGATTGATAAAGCCAACCGGGCTTTTATATATCAAATTTCCTGCATCAGGAATCGTTATAATCGAAGGTGTTCCTACTTTCAAAAAATTCAGTTCATCAGGATTTACCTGTGCTTCCACCCATAATTTAGAATCATCAGCCAGTTCAAATAAAGTTTGTCCGGCATTCACATACTGACCTTCTAAAATATTAATTGACCTGATAACTCCTTTTACCGGACTGAAAATTGTCACTGCGAATATAATTTTTCCTTCTTTTCTTAATTTTTCAATTTGTTTTGGAAGCATTCCCAATAATAATAACTTATTTTCCAATGCCAGACTTGGTTCATACTTCCCGTTATAATTCCAGTTATTGCTTTGAATAGTAAAATACTGGCGTTCGGCTGCTACAAGCTCTTCACAAAAAACCTGATATAAAGAATCACCCTTGTTTACCGTTTCGCCTACATTTTTAAGATAAAGCTTTAATATTCGACCTGTAGCACGAGAACTTATATTTACGGCACTTTCTTCATTCACTTTTAACACACCTGAATATGACCGGTTGTATTTGTAAACACCTTCATTTACCTGCATAACTTTTATATTTGCAAGTTGTATCTGAGCTTCACTCAACCTAATGGTATTGTCTTTTAATTGAATCTTATTCTCACTTTTATCTTTTTCCAAATGTTTTTGACATGACATTAAAATGATAAGATTAAAAAGTAGAATTGATATCAATACTTTATTGTAGTTAGATTTTGTCATTTTGGTTCCGGTTTATAAAAAAGTCAAATTGATTTATAAAATATCAAATTACATGTATGCGCTTTAACGTGATTTTAAAGTAGTAAATCATTTAATTAAGCCATCACTATCAATTAACAATGAAGCATTTAATGCAACATTTGAAGTCTTGTCAATACCTGAAAGCACTTCTACTTTATTACCAGCATGCATCCCTGTTTTTATGATAGTTGCCAAAAATTTATTTTCCTTTTTCACAAACACCGATTTATGTTCTCCCATATTCACAATCGTTGTTTCAGGTAACCAGATTGATTTATTTTTACCGGTTATTATTGTAGCCTGAATTTGTCTGCCTGGAAAAAGTATTCTATCGCGATCAGTAAAAAAAACTTTTACCAACTGAAAAAAACCACCGTTTAGCGGTTCAATCTGACTTATTGTAGCATTATATATTTTATTGGTTGACCCTACAAGCGAAAATGTTACTTTCTGACCTTTTCGTACCCATCCTATTTCCTGAGTCTTCACTTTTAAATCGGCTCTGTGAGAATTAAAATCTACTACTTTAAAAAGAGGCGCCCCTGTTACTATGTTCATTCCATCATTTAACCCGATTCCTTTATAGCCATTTTGAGAACTGGCCTCATTGATAGAAATAGAAAAGTATTTTTCAGCATCAAAATCTACCGGAACTGCATACCCATCAGCATCACTATAAACCGTTAAATGATAGTCCGGTTTAATTGTATGCTTTAACGCTTCTACCTGGGCTGTAGTAAGACCCAGGTATTTAAGCCATTCACGTGCCTCCACAGTCAGGTTATCTTTATCAGGATACAATTGAATTAATTTAACATAATTCCAGTGTTCTGTATAAATATCAGGGCAAAATATTTCAAATATTTTTTGTCCTTTCCTAATGCGTTGAAATTGAGATTTGACATATGATTTTTCGATTACTCCACCAAAACGGGCACTAATCATTTGGATTTTACGCGCATCAAAATTGATGATTCCGGAGGCTTCTATCTTCAGGGGAAGATTATCCTGAACAGCGTTCACTGTTGTTATTGTCGACAGTACTGATTCATTGACTGGAAGTACAACATCATTCAATAAGTTATCAGCCGGATTTTTATCGACAGTTTTTTCAATTAACGACATGCCACATATAGGACAATCACCAGGCATACTCTGCACCACCTGGGGATGCATGGAACAGACATACTGTTTTTTTACTACCATTTCTTCAGATTTATTTTGAGATTCCTTACCTGACTTTTTATTACCCGAACAGGATAAAAAAACACCAATGATAAATATCAGAAGAATAAATAATAAAATTGGTTGAAGTATGATTTTTTTGTTTTTCATAATTTGTGCTCAATTAATTATACAAATTTATTTTTCAGCATTAATCAGACTGATAACACCATGTTTTCTCAATTCATGCTCTTTAGTCATTTCAAAAATCACCGGAGTTAAAAGTAAAACATAAACAGTAGAAGTAAATAGCCCTCCAATTAACGGGAGTGTTATGGGAAGCATGATATCGCTGCCAACTCCTGTAGACCATAATACCGGGAATAAACCGAATAAGGATACACATACGGTCATTAATTTAGGTCTAAGCCTTTTGGCAGAACCTTTGATTACAAATTCATGAATATCAGCGGTGGAAATGGTCTTAGATGAATTGCCTTTTTTTGCTACAAGGTCTTCCATTGCTTCATTCAGATAAATAGTCATAAGCATTGACGTCTCAATGGCCATCCCAAAAAGTGCAATAAACCCTACTGCTACTCCAACTGAGAGGTTTATTCCATAAAAATAGATGATAAATACTCCTCCAATTAAGGCAAATGGAACAGTAATCAGCGTTATGACCGCTTCTTTAAAAGATCGGTAAGTAAAATAAACAACTAAAAGAATAATTAATAACACAATTGGTATGATGATAATTAGCCTTTGTGTTGCCCTGATCTGATTTTCATATTGACCGCTCCATTCCAGGTAATATCCTTTTGGTAATGACTTTATCATCTCATCCAGTTTCTCTTTACATTCTTTTACCGTACTTCCCAAATCCCGGTCACGAACATTAAATAAAACCGCACCACGTAACATGGCGTTTTCAGAATTAATCATGGGTGGTCCGTCATTCACTGCAATATCAGCCACTGCAGAGAGAGGTATTGGCCCGGACGAAGGGCTCTGAATTAGAATTCGTTTGACATCATCCAGATTTTTTCTATAATCCTGTGCCAACCGTACGTTGACAGAAAATCTTCTTCTGCCTTCAATGACAGTTGTAACATTAACACCTCCAAGTGCTGATTCAATTACCGCATTCACATCATCAATACTCAATCCGTATCTGCTGATGGCTTCACGACGAATGGTAATATCAATGAATTTACCACCGGTTATCGGGTCAACATACAAATCATTTACACCTTTTATATTGACCAAATGACTTTTTAATTTGTTTGATAATGTATAAATGGAGTCCAGATTTTGACCATATACCTTTAAACCGACATCAGTTCTCACACCTGTTGAAAGCATGTTGATCCGGTTAATGATAGGCTGAGTCCAGCCATTTACTACTCCGGGAATTTGCAACTTTGCATTCAACTCCTGAAGAATATCTTCTTTTGTCTTTCCGGGCCTCCAGTCTTTATGAGGTTTCAACAATATGATAGTTTCTATCATACTGATGGGGGAATTGTCGGTTGCAGTACTGGCCCGGCCTGCTTTTCCCAGGACATTTTCAACCTCGGGAACTGATTTAATTATTTTATCCTGAACCTGTAGTATCCGTTTTATTTCACTGTTTGAAACATCAGGCAAGGTAACCGGCATAAATAACAGGGAACCTTCATCCAGGGGCGGGATAAATTCCGTTCCCAGGCTTAAAAACATAGGGATACTTACCAGCAAGGCTACAACATTAATTCCGATGGTTGTTTTACGCCATTTAAGGCATAATTTTAGAATAGGGGTATACATTCTCTCCATGAAACGGGTCAACGGATTCGCGTTTTCCTGTTTCAGTTTCCCTTTCAGGAAAAAAGAAATAAGCACCGGAGTGAGTGTGATAGCCAGAATAGCATCTATGAGCAGTATAAATGTTTTTGTATAAGCTAATGGATGAAACATTTTCCCTTCCATGCCCGTTAGCATAAAAACCGGTAGAAAGGAGGCAATAACTACAATTGTTGAGTAAAATACACCCGGTCCGACCTGTTTTGAAGCCTTCTCTATGATTGATTCACGTACTTCTTTTTTCATTTTAAATATTTTAGTTGTCTTATCGGTGACTTTAAACTTTTGTATTTTGCGATTCGTTTGCCAGTCGCCGGTATGAATTTTCAACCATCACTATGCTGTCATCAACAATAACCCCTATTGCCAGGATAATTCCAGTGAGCGACATAATATTTGATGAAATGTTGAAGGCATTCAATAAAATAAATGCTATGGCAATGGAGATTGGCATCTGAATTAAAATAATCAGCGCACTTCGCCAGTGCAACAGAAAAAAGAACACGACCAGCGAAACTGCAAGCATCACTTCTATGAGAGTCCCCTTAACTGATTTCAAAGCTTCTTCAATCAACGTACTTCGGTCATATGAAGTCTTGAATGTAACTCCGGGAGGTAAGCCTTTGGAGACTTCTACCATCTTCGCTTTGACTGCTGCAATCACTTTATCGGCATTTTCATTATAGCGCATCACAATAATTCCGCCAACCGCCTCACCTTCTCCATTTTCATCAAAGATTCCCAGACGGATATCCCCTCCTTCCTGCACAGTCCCTATATCCTGAATAGTGACCGGAATACTGTTAAAAACTCCAACAGCAATTTTTTCAACATCTTCTCTTTTTTTGATATAACCAAGTCCCCGGACAATATAACTCATACCAGACATTTCAATCTTACGACCACTGACATCATTGTTATTCTCCCTGGTAGCTTTGAGTACATTAGTTAAGGAAATATTATAATAGGTAAGCTTATGAGGATCAATCACAATTTGATATTGTTTTTGAAATCCGCCAAATGAAGCCACTTCACTGACTCCCGCAACAGATTGTAGTGCAAATTTTACATACCAGTCCTGCATGGCTCTTAATTCCCCCAGGTCGTAACCTTTGGCATTTAATGTATACCAGAATATATGACCTACGCCTGTTCCATCTGGTCCGAGTGTGGGTGTTACTCCCGAAGGTAATAATTGTTGTGCTGAACTTAACCTTTCGAGGACTCTGGTACGGGCCCAGTAGACATCAGCCTCATCTTCGAAAATGATATATACAAAACTCATCCCAAACATTGAAGATCCCCGTATGTTTTTTACTTTTGGTATTCCCTGAAGATTCGATACCAGCGGAAAGGTTACCTGATCTTCGATAACCTGCGGGCTACGACCGGGCCATTCTGTAAAAACGATTACCTGATTTTCTGAAACATCTGGGATGGCATCGATTGGATTTCTACCCACTGAATATATACCCCAAAGGAATAATACTCCTGAAATTACTAAAACAACATACCTGTTTCGTAATGATAATGAAATTAATTTTTCAACCATATTGAATTTATAATTAGACCAAGGATGAATTCATCCTTAAAATAAGTATCTTATATCCTGAAATGAATAAATTAAACCGATACGAATCTCCGGTTATTGTCAGTAAAATATTACTTCTTTTTGGACTCAACCTTTTTTTCAATTTCCTTTTTTACAAGATTCATTCCACATTTCGGACATTTGCCCGGTTTATCCTTCAACACTTCCGGATGCATGGGACATGTATAAACTACCTTTGCCATTACCACCTTTTTTTGTTGCTTTTCAGATTTAACGGTGCTCACTTTGGCTTTCACTTCTGATTGTTTTTGAGTCTGACTAAATCCGACAGCAAAAATGGCGAAACAGACTACCAATACGTAAATTAATTTTTTCATATTTTTGTTTTTTATGGATGATACATTTTTAATTAATGATCGTTTTTTTATAATGATCGCCATATTATTGAGATGAAAGAATAGATTGATAGATTGGCTTCTTTTCAAATCATTTACCACAAATCATCTATACTCCATTGAAATTCAAGACTAATTAAAATCAATGTATTTATACTTTGCGAACTCACTCAAATCAAAGGGTATATTCTCATACATCATGGCTGACTTTTCAAGTTTAATCTGCGATTTTAATCGTGATACATTCATTTTGTAACAGACATTATCATTGGTAGCTAAAAATATATGATCTTTTTTAACATCACTTTCCGGTATTGATAGCATTACTTTTTTATTTACAATATTTTTAGTCATTCCTGTTTCAACGGTTTGGGTTGTACACCATGCCCGGACATTGGGTTGAAAATCATTTTTATTTCGAAGAACGTCAGCATTTCCAAGGTAATTGACAAAAAAACAAAATTTATCAAAATCAATATTATAAGGAAATGTTATAATAAACAAATAATACTGTTTGGTCAAACGTGGCATAGCAATGAATTTATCCTGATTATTCAGGTTGCAAAATTGGTTAATTGCCTGTATTAAATAATCATATTGCATATATTTTACAAGGATAATTTTATCATTGAAATCCTTTTGAACCGGTTTAGACTTTTTGCTGGGCCTGTGCCGGTTGTGAATATCAGGATTGTCATCCCTGAATCCAAATTTCAGAATCAGGGCTATCAGAATAAATATAATTATTATAAAGAATACTGAATCCATCTGGTTTAAATTATGGTTGATTTAGATCGTTGTAAAAGCCGTAGGTTTTTATAATTCTTTACATAAAGTAAGTATGTTCAAGTTGTTGAACCGCCTGATTAAATTTATCATACAGTTTTTTCGCTTTATCAGTTAGCCGTTTATTTTCATTGGAATATTGAAGTTTATTTACACTTGACTTATTGATGATATTGATGACTTGATTATTCATGCAATAGTTTTCAATCGTCAAATAAGAGTGAATATCTTTTTCAAGCTCTAACATGGCATGCGATTTCAACATGAAGCCTTTGACACCTATTTTTATCAGGCTTAGAATATATTCATCATCTCCAAACATAGTAAATGCAAAAATCTTCAGATCCGGCAACATCTTCAATGCCTGGCGGATAACATCAATTCCTTTAAGTTGTGGAATGTCAATATCCATTAAAATCAAATCTGGCTTATGGTTCGTAAGCAGTTCAATCAATTCATCACCGTTGGATGCTTTTCCAATAATTTCCGCACTATTTTCCACATTTATCAGGAAAATTAATCGCTGGCGGAATGTGAGATTATTATCTACCACTATTAGTTTAGGCTTAATCATTTGATATTCTATTTATTAACACTACTAATCTTGTTAACAACCCAGGGAAAAAATATCATTTTTCTGCTTTTAATATGAACAGAATCCTCATTATCATTGCTTATTACATTTTCTATGGCATCATATTCAGGATTAATCTGATTCTGAAATTTACCTGTAAAATAACTTTCACCCTTCATGACCAGCTTTATGGCATATTCCAATTCATTAAAGCCACTTGATTTAAGTATAAATCCTTTCGCACCCAACATCATCATCTTTGTATAATATTCATCTTCAGAAAATACAGTAAAAGCAATTATTTTCAGATCAGGATTGATTTCAAGGGCTTTTTTAGTTGCCTCAAATCCATTCATCTGAGGCATATCGATATCCATTAATACTAAATCAGGTTTTAATTCAGAAAGAAGAGATAAGAATTCCTCCCCGTTTGATGCCTCCCCAATGACTGAACCTACTTCTTCAAAGTTAATAATAGCCTTTAACCCTTGCCGAAAGATCAGGTGGTCATCAACAATGATTATTTCAGGCTTTTTTAATCTCTCAGGATTCATTTCTTTATGTATTTGTTCTTAATTTAACGAACCCAATAGTATGCTGGAATTGTTTTTGTAAAAATAGGTATAACTAAAATAAATTAAATAGGATTAAATGCCTATACAGCCTTCTTAATAGATGTATTTTAAGTCAATAAAAGGACTAGATTTCTATCCTCCTAAAGGACTATCCGTTAAATTAGATATGAATGAATGATTAAATCTGTACAATAATTTGTGTTAGGGAATGAATTTAAGTTTGTAAAGCTAAAATATCGTAGGAATTTAGAACTTAAAGTAGCCAAAATTGCATGTTCATCATAAATTGTTGATATTAAATATGTACAATCTTATTTTTTATCGCAAAAAGTATAAGTGCCGGCGTATTTTTGCAAATAGTTTTTTCTAATAAATTAGATTTATGCGATTTAACTGTCAATGGACTTAATATCAGTTTCTCTGCAATTTCATCAGTGTTAAATCCTTCACAGATAAGTTGTAAGACTTCAATCTCCCGGTTAGTTAATTTATCATATTTGTTCGATTTGATGTCGGTAGACCTGCCAAAATTGTTAATTATTTTACGTAACAATTCGTTGGAGAAATAATTTTCACCCTGCATCACATTCTGAATGGCATTTTCCAGTTCATTTATTCCGCACGACTTCAGAATGAAACCTTTTACACCACGATCTATCATTTTATAATAATACTCTTCATCGCTGAACATGCTAAATGCTATGATTTTTAATTCCGGCATTAATTCTATTGCCTTTTCGGTAGCATCCAATCCATTCATGTGTGGCATATCTATATCCATTAATACCAGATCCGGGTTTAAATGTTGTAGAATTTGAAGAAACTCGATCCCATTGGATGCCTCGCCAATAACACGGGCAATATTCTCGATGGTAATTATTGACTTTAATCCCTGTCGGAAAATCAAGTGGTCATCAACAATTATAATATCAGGTATTTTATTAATATTTGAATTCATTCATGTACGATTTTTAGAAGAGTTGCAAACAAACCCGATATGTGGCGGAATTGATATTGTAAAATTAGGTAATCATTAGGTATATTAAATGGGAAGAAAAGAGTATCATTGCCTGTTAAAAGAAGTATTTTATACCTATAAAAGGAGTAGATGTATATCCGTCAAAAGGACTACTTCAGATTAAACGAATGGTTATTATACTTGTTTAAATCAATATCACAGGCTTAATCAATTGATTTTGTGTGTACTATTTTATACGTCATAATTATTTCATTAACTCCGGACAAATATAATATATTTAAGTTTATTTTTCTTTTATTTAAAATTAATTTAAAATAATTTCTTGTTTAAATTGAATTAACAGAATATAATTAATTTAATAAAAATGCGTATCATGTACTAATGAAGATATTTTACACAGATTATTTTATTAGAAGATATTTAAAAGAGTTTTTACGCAGTTTACACAGATAATTAATTTATGTTTATCCTCATCATGAAATACTGGCAAAATTAAACTTTCATATTAATCACTTATAAATTTATGCAACAGTAATGGTTTAGGAAGTTTTGCGGAAAAACATTTTTATTTATATCGGGTAGTGTTTTAATATATTTTCTACTGAAAACAACCTTTCCATAAAGAACCATTTTAAAGTATTCTTTATGGAAAGGCTGTTGTTTTAGTAAAATTATTGTGAATTATGAATTAGAGTAGATATTTTGAATTAATTTTATTTCTGTTACCGTAAGATCGGAGGTTTCCGATAGAATTTTATCGACTATCTTGAGTTTTTTTTCTTTCGTATCTTTCATATCCACATCGGTAAAAAAATAGGTACCCCCTTTCATAACTTCCTGAATTGCCTTTTCAAATTCATCGATATGACATGATTTCAGAATGTAACCCTTCACCCCAAGTTCGATCATCCTGGAATAATATTCTTCATTACCATACATGGAAAATACAATTATTTTTAAATCCGGCATTATTTCACGGGCCTTTTTAGTTGCTTCGATCCCGTTCATTTCGGGCATATCGATATCCATTAATACCAGATCGGGTTTCTTATGAGCCAGCAGATCTAAGAATTCAATACCATTGGAAGCTTTACCAATCACTTCGGCAATGTTCTCGACGGTAATCAGTAGTATCAGACTCTGACGAAAAGTCTGATTGTCATCTACAATAAAAATCTTAGGCTTTTTCATGATTGGGTGAATTATAAATCAATTAATTTGAATAATTTGTTGCTTTAAAATATATGTTTGATATGTTGTAAAATTACAAGAAATGATTATACACACACACAACCGAAAAATGTATTCTATCTGATAATAAAGGTGTATTTCAATCGTAATAAAAGATGAGTAAACATCCTTCATTTGGATTACTGCATTCATTGATAAGCAATCAAGCGATCACATACATAGCTGTATAGATGGCACTTTCATCACAAAAGAGCCAATTCTCACGAATTGGCTCTTTTGAAATTCCAAATTTAAACTTAAATAAAACCTGTTTTAGTTCGTAAACTGAATTGTAAACAACAGATAGACTTTAAACAGATAAGGTTAAATTAGTTCTCTAAAAATTAACAAGTAAATTTTGACAAAAGGTAAACATATTATCTCATTTCTTTCACGGCCCTGACATCACTGCGGAAAATTCATTTCTTGTAAATGAAGAAAGTCAATGAGTAAATAACTAAAATTGAAAATTGAATAATCCTCAATGAATTTAATTATATTAAATCCTATGTTGGAACCAAAATTTCAATTTTGTTTCTTACTCTGCAAATTTACAGCAAATAATATAACTATGTAAAGGTCAAAAGGGGGAAATTGAGTCGTTAAAAGTAGGATATTACGTAATAAAAGGAGGAGTATATATCAGTCGAAAGGCGTAGTTTTAAACTAACTTATTGACATTAAAGGGTGTACTTAAAAAAACAAAGATGCAGAATTCTTTATATTTCAACTATTTTATTTTTTATAGCAAACAAAATAAGTGAAGGAGTATTCTTACAAACCGTCTTCTCTAACAGGTTTGATTTGTGCGATTTAACTGTTTTAGGACTAATAAATAATTTTTCTGCGATTTCTTCAGTACTTAATCCCAAACAAATTTGTTGTAATACTTCAATTTCCCGATCGGTTAAATTCTCAAGGGCAGTTTGTTTCGTCGTATTTGGGCGTCCAAAATTATTAATAATTTTCCGTAATAATTCGTTGGAAAAATAGCTATCGCCCATCATCACATTATGAATCGCATTTTCGAGTTCATTAATGCCACTGGTTTTCAATATGAATCCTTTTACTCCCCGATCAATCATTTTATAGTAATATTCTTCATCACTGAACATACTAAAGGCAATAATCTTGAGATCAGGCATTATTTCTATGGCTTTCTCAGTTGCTTCCAGTCCATTCATATGCGGCATATCAATATCCATCAATACCAGGTCAGGTTTTAAATCCGACAATAGAGCTATTAGTTCCAGGCCATTCGATGCTTCACCTATTACATTCGCAATATTTTCTAATGTAATGATGGATTTTAATCCTTGTCGAAAAATCAGGTGATCATCAACAATGATAATATTGGGTTTCTTTGTAATAGTTGAATTCATGTTACAAAAATATAAAAAATAATGATATTAGTAGCATTTAAATATAAACAATACATCTATTTAACTATGAAATCGTTAAAAATGGATTCAACATGCTATAATCAAATTAAATAACTTATTTATATTGTAATATTTATTTTCTATTATTTTCCTGGGGGATATTATGTATCAATTCTACTCTAAATATCCAACTTACTTTTCTCTTCAACATTCCTCCAACTACAGGATTTTTATTAAACTTTAAATTGAAAGTGATGATTTAACTTAGTAATAGGGAATAAATTGAATACTTCATCTATAAAAACAAAACTTAATCAACCTTCGGCTCTATCACCTTCGTACTCTCTCCCCTCCTGGAGTTCATACTCCTTCTGTGAGAGAGCTTGTCCTACTACTGGCGGAGCAGGTGAAGATATCTGTTTTCAAAAAAAATAAAACAAGGCATATATTTGTTCCAATCACATATACATCAGCCAATCCTGCCAGTCAATCCTATAAACCCACCCTTATACACATGTCAGAGTAGAAAGGGGATTATCTCATTAAATATTTACAGTAAACATATATTCAACACCTTTTCCTGGTTCGCTTTTCAAATCAACTTTACCACCGATCGTATGAAGTCGGTTCTGAAGATTAAACAGTCCTAATCCTTTATGTTGAGCTATTGTTTCAGCTATATCGAATCCCTTACCATCATCTTGGTACTGCAATTGAATCTGTTTTCCTGAATCTTTTAAATAGATATAAATATTTGTTGCATGTGCATATTTCAGTGTATTGTTGATACATTCAATGACAGCACGATAGAGTGCCGTTTCTATATCACCATCAATTCGTCTGGTTGAATTGCTCTCAAATTCAATATTATAGGTGGCTGTAGCACTCAGTTTTTCGACAAAACTTTTAATAGCAGAACTCAATCCATAATTTGTAAGTAAATGCGGGCTCAATTTAGTCGATATTTCTTTGACAGTTGTCAGGGCTTCTTCCAGGATTTCTCCGGCTTTCCCTATGATTTCTTCACGTGATTTATTGCTGTTCGGTCTTTCCGACCATTGAAGATAAAGCTTTATGGTCGAAAGCAAAGGTCCTAGCCCATCATGCAATTCTTTAGAGAAATGCGATCTTTCTTTTTCTTCTGTTTGAATAATGGCTTTTACCATATTCTTTTGAAACTCTTTCTTTTCGGTAATATCATGAACCACTCCATATACCGTTTTATCTTTAGCCACATAATTCAACAATATTTCTACAAAAACAACTGTAAAATCACTCCTCAAACATTCCACTTCGATATTACAACTCCGGTTATGAGTTGAAGTTGAATAGAGCAAATTTTCTAACTCCTCGTGATAGTCTGTCAGGATTAATTGAGTCAGCTTAGTTCCTACAAGCTCTTTTCCATTATATCCAAAAATATCACTGATGGCATTATTAACATATTCAAATTTGCCGTTTTTACATATAAAAATACCATCCGTAATGTTTTCGGACAACAGTTTGTATTTCTGATTGCTGGTTGTGAGCAATTCTTCCATTTTTTTTCGGGCCGTGATGTCTTTATTGCTTCCCCTGGTTCCTTTAAAATATCCGGAAGCATCATAAACCGGACGACAAAAATGTCCAATCCATCGGATCGAACCATCTTTTTTAAAGATCCTGTACTGGATTTCATGATCACATTTAGATGCCGATTTTTCTTTTTCCCTGTGTTCCTGGTATATCTTTAAATCATCAGGATAAATCATATCATAAATAAGCATTGAATTGATTACAAACTCTGTCGAAGTATACCCTGTAATCCGTTCACAGGAAGGAGAGCAATAAATCATTTCATCACCCGGGCCAATCCAAAATTCCCAGTTTGTGGCAAAATCGGCTACAGTCCGGTATTTTTCTTCAGTGACTACCAGGGCATCATTCAATTTCAACAATTCATTGGTCCGTTCATTTACCTGTTGTTCCAGTTCATTGTGTGACTTAATAAGGGCTTTTTCTGCAATCTGGTGGGCTGCCAGCAACCTGATCGATGTAATACCATGTGCCAGGTCACTGGCAAGCTTTGATAACAGTTTGATTTCATCATCTGAAAATGAATCAGGTTTTTGAGAATAAATTGTTAGGGCTCCAAAGGTAAAGTCTCCGGTTATTAAAGGAAAAACAATAGAAGAGGCATATCCCCGTTTTAATGCCTGTTCACGCCATGGTTCAAATTTCGGATCAGTCAGCATATTATTACAAATTCCGATATTTCCTGTCCGAATGGCTGTACCGGTAGGGCCACATCCAAATTCATTATCATCCCAACTTAGTTTAATCGATTCAAGATAATTATCATTAAACCCTGCACTTGCAACAGGACGAATGGTTTTTGCTTCGTCATATTCGGCATACCCTACCCATACCATTGGGAAATCGGTATCTTCCACAATAATTTCACATACCTTTTTTAAATATTCGGATTCTTCATAGGGCTGTGACATAGCCTGACTGCTTTTGCCGAGTGCTGATAAAGTCTGATTCAGTTTTCTCAGGGCTACTTCTTTTTCCTTCCGTTCCGTTATATCAATAAATGAACTAACAACATTTCGAACAGAGCCATCCTCCTTTAATTGAATTTCTGCACTTTTTAACAACCATGTAATTTCTGTTGTTTCTTTTCTGCAGATCCCAATAACAACATCATGTACCGACTGATGAGTTTTAAAAACTTGTACAACAGGTAAATCCAACATCGTAAAAATGGAGCCATCTTCATGAATCATAGTCCATTCCGGATTCAGTTTAATATTTTCTATAAGTTGTTCCTTTGTAATACCGAGTAATTCCAATGCCTTGGGATTACACGTGATCACCTCAGATTTAGGGCCGTAAAGGATTACACCTACCGGCATATCTTTTATCAGATGCCTGAACCTCTTTTCGCTCTCTATAAGTGCCTGATTTGACTCTTTCCGCTTTGTTATATTCCTTATGGAGCCTCCAAATCCTACAATATTTTCATTATTATCGTGAAGTGGATTAAATACAGTCTCATAATACCTAACCTGACCATCAGGAAGTTGAATTTTCGCTTCTGAATTAATTGAATCATTTTTTTCACTCACCTCCTTTATCATATGATCAAGTTCCATTGACAAATTTTCAGACAATCCAATATCTGTAAAAGTGGAACCTATGATTTGCGGCAGTTCTAATTCTAATTCTCTGCAAAAACTTCGGTTTGCACCCGTCAGATTACCAGCCAAATCCATGCTAAAAACTCCATCACGACTTGAATTAAAGATGGCTGAATATCGTTCTTCGCTGATAAGTAAAGCCTCATGTGCCCGCTTACTCTCTGTAATGTCACCTGAAAACATAACAAACTGATTTATCTTACCACCTGATTCTTTAATAGGATAAAAAGTAATGTCATAGATAGTACCTTCACGATCCTCTTCAAACCGAATAGTTGCTCCGGTCACTATCATTTGAAGAATTTGAGCAGCCCGTTCTTTTCGGAATTCAGGAAGCATAAGTTCAAACCAGTTTTTTCCTTTCAGTTCCTCATTATCTACACTCCAGCGTTTTAGTGCTGTTTGATTGGCATCCAGGATAATTCCATCCACATCCATCATCATTATCGTCTCGGTCACGCCATTAAATACTGCATCCAATCGGCTGCCGGTTAACCTGAGTTCTTCTTCTGCTTGATTTTGCTGGGTTATAGCTCTCGCCAACTTGATATTACTGTAACTAAGTTGTGATATTGAGCCGGATAGATTCAGAAAAAAAGCTTTTGCCTGATCGAGTTTTTGTTTGGTCAGTCGAGGCACTTTTTCCAGCGCTTCCAGATAATCTTTTTCAGCAAAACCATATTGATTCGCCTGATCGCGAAATAAATCTGATTCTACCAATTCGTTATCAAAGAAAAACTGCCCCATAAAAACATTCCCTTTATGCTCCCCTCCAATGATGATGGGAGTGGCAATATCCCACATATTGTTTTTGCACTTGTATAACTTGAATTCACCATCAGGGATACCTGTTGTAAGAATCACATCACTTTCTATACAATTGTTGCATGTTTCGGGATGCACGCGGTGAAATTTAGTGCAGATATCCTGCCAGCCTACTCCTACCAACACTTTACCGCTTATATCTATGATTGCCATTGGAACCTGTACAAGATCATAGAAATTGTCCATAAGTTTTTGAATGGACGGTGCATCAATAATATCATTCAATTCAAGATCCGTTATGTTCCCTTCGGGTGATAAAATGCTTTGCAGTTTAAACCGGACTCTCTCCTCACTTTCCCGCAATGCCTGTTCAACCTTTCTGCTTTGGGTAATATCCCGGCTAAAACTGACCACATGATCTACTTTATCATTGTTTATAACCGGGAAAAAGTTGTGTTCAAAAATAAACTCATCCCGTTGGTCTTCAAACAGAACTGACTTCCCGGTTACAAAAACCTCTTCAAGATGTGATAAACGAACTTCACTGATTCCATCAGTTAAAAAATCAGGAATCTTCTTATCTTTTAAAGATGCCAGATCACGTTTCAAACGGGCTGCTGCCGTTATATTAGCATCAACAACTTTTCCCTCCCTGTCGAATAAATAAATGGATTCCAGTGTTGCATCCAATATGGCACGAAGATTATCTTTACTTTTCTGAAGTTCTTTTTCGGCTTCTTTTCGATCTGTTATATCATGAACCAGGGAATAGAGCATGGTATTTTCGCCAAACTGTATAGGCCCTGAATACACCTCAACATCG
>Ga0302215_10000260_pt1 | contig 39688 bp, 33 predicted proteins | sample II_Fen_N3_1_FD_194580 | JGI IMG/M metagenome (GOLD analysis project Ga0302215, IMG submission 194580) | Peat permafrost microbial communities from Stordalen Mire near Abisko, Sweden - II_Fen_N3_1 | ecosystem: Environmental > Terrestrial > Soil > Wetlands > Permafrost | place: Sweden: Abisko... | reverse complement strand
GAAATTTTGACTTAACGAGCAATATCATCCTGACTCCCGAAATGCAGGCTGAATTAAAAAGAGAAATTGAGAATTTAGATATTCCTTTTGTAGATTATACCGTAGAAACCAATGCTAATGGTGCAAGGATAAATCTAGACGGACCGTGGGCTGGTTTCCGAAGCGGATTCTCACTGGGTTATAGATTTTAATTTTATCATCATAAAAAAAATACCGTTCACGATTTGTGAACGGTATTTTTTATTTATAAGCATCTTTAAATTTTTCAATAAGATGATCAAGCGTATGACGCTGCACATATACGGTTCTTACGTCATCATATCTTGGTGATCTGTAAAAGACCTCATGGAAATCCATACTTCCGTTTCCTACTTTTACTACCTTTTGAACATCGATGTTCAGTTTCTTCAATTCTTCTTTTAAAACTTGAAATTCGTCTTGGATATTATTCATCTTTATATTTTGATTTAGGTTAAATTTATCAGTAATTGTTAATCGCACCCCCATTAATCTCAACAGATGGCTGTATTTTCAATAAATTTACTAATTTTTATTGATTAAACCATGGGGTTCTTACTGTTTATTCTATTTTATATTAATAACAAAAACTATACCTAACTGTTTAGTTATTAATTAAAAATGAATTTAATATGAACTTAATGTTAACAAACATCTCAAACAGGAATTTTTTGATGTAACAAAGATTATATTTCTATCACTAATTAAGCAGAAAAAAACAATCATGTACCGTACAAATACGAAGTCAATCTTATCAGATTTTTTCAGATTTTTAAAAAAACCAAATGATCAACAGGTCAATCTTTCAACTAAAGAAAGACTCTTTGTTATTTTACAGTTTCTGATTTTAGAATTGCTATTTACTATAATTATTGTTTTGCCTCTTGATTATTTAATTGGCAATTTGATGACGGTGAAAAATAAAAGCATGGACTACAAATTCAATACAATCTACGCAATCATTTTGCTGACGGTGCTTTTAGTTCCATTTTTGGAAGAGATTGTTTTCAGATATGTACTCAGATACAATTCCTTGTTTTCAAAATATATCAGTCGAAAAAAATGGGATCAATATTTTCCTTTTATGATTTATTCGACGAGCATTTTATTTGGGATCGTTCACGCAAGCAACTATTATAATGATTCATATATTTTTTATGTATTATCACCTTTGATAATTCTAAGCCAATTATCCGGCGGTTTTGTGTTGAGTTATATCCGTGTAAGAATCAATTTCTATTACGGATTTCTTTATCATGCATTATGGAATTTCACTGCCGGTTTAGTAATACCTGCTGTTATTTTACTTTTTAGCAATTCATATACAGATCATCAAAAAAACTATAAGTTGAAGATCGATGAAAATATATTATTCCATCAAAATGAGCCTCAAAAAATTTCTTTAAATATTCAAGATGATAAAGTCTATAAGATACAAGCAGAGCAACTTTATCTTCAGGACATTCTTGACGTTGTCTACGGCAAAGAAAAATATTATGTGGACGAATATTTAATTGACATGGAATTTTCCTCCAAACAAGGTGTCTCAAAAGAAGAGTTTAAGAAAATTTTGGAAAAAGAATACGACATTGAGTAAATATTTCAAAGGCAGTCGTAATTTCTTTTAGATTTAAATAAAATTCTATCAAAAGTGATTTTTAAATTTAACTCTTAGAAAAATTTGCCATCCAACATGGAAATACATTAAACCATGAAAATACTCAACTCATTTCTGATTTTGACCTTAGTGACTTTCTCAACCTTGATTTTCGCTCAAAAAAAGACAAAAGGCAAAACTCTACATCTCAAACCGAGTACAGAAAACAGGACTATCGTTTTAGCTGATGAAAATTCTCCCCACTTCACGCAATTTGGAATCATGTCTAGAAATCATGAAGAATTTAGAAAAAAATACGGAATTGCCGTCATTTACCAAAACTGTGTAATCAGCCAGTTTCTTTCTCAAAAAGCCAAAGAAAACAACAAATTGGTCGCCAAAGAACTCACAGAAAAACATGGGGACAACTGGAAAAAAGACCTCGGATTTATTCCTTACGGTTTATAGTTATTCCTCAATTTCGATCTCATGACGCAACTGCGCTTTGTACAAAGTTGAATAATAACCGTTTTTATCAAGAAGCTCAAGATGCTTTCCTTCTTCGACAATTTTACCGTGCTCCATCACAATAATTTTATCAGCCTTTTCAATAGTTGAAAGTCGGTGTGCGATGATAATCGATGTACGGTTTTTAGTAATTTTTTCGGTTGCTCTTTGAATTAGCTTTTCACTTTCGTGATCTATTGACGAAGTTGCTTCATCCAAAATCAGAATTTTTGGATCAGACAGATACGCTCTTAAAAAAGAAAGTAACTGTCTTTGTCCCAGCGAAATAGAAGAACCTCTTTCGCTTACAACATAATCATATCCGCCGGGAAGACTTTCGATAAAATCGTCAACTTCGATTTCCTTTGCTCCGGCTTTTATTTTTTCTAAAGTCACGCTGTCATCTCCGAAAGCAAGATTCTCAAAGATACTTCCGTGGAACAAGAAAACATCCTGCAAGACAACACCAATATGACTTCTTAAATTATACAGTTCATAATCTTTCAGCTCAACATCATCAATGAAAATTTCACCTGAATTGATATCATACAATCTCGTAATTAAGCTGATAATCGTAGATTTTCCGGCTCCGGTTGCTCCGACAATCGCTACAGTTTCTCCAGGATTTACTTTAAAATCAATTCCTTTTAAAACTTCTTGTTTTTCGTCATAGGCGAAACGTACATCTTTAAATTCTATCTTACCATCGAAGTGATCTTTGGCAACTTTACCGTTGTTCGGCATGGCATAATCTTCATCCATAATCCCTAAAACTCTTTCGGCACCCACAATTCCTCGCTGAATATTATTGAAACGATCTGCAATCTGTCTCAAAGGACGGATCAACATTGAAATAAACTGAATAAACGCAATCACAACACCCGCACTTATCGTAATATAACCGCCATAAAAAAGCACAAAACCGATGAAAAGTGAAGAAATCAATTCTACCACTGGAAAAAACAGAGAGAAGATAAAAACAGTTCTCAGTAAAGCATTTTTTAAAGTAATGTTGATATCATCAAATTTTTGAAATTCAGCTTTTTGTCTGTTAAAAACCTGGATAATCGGCATTCCTGCCAATCTTTCCTGTACAAATGAGTTTTGATTGGAAGTCCATGATCTCTCATCACCAAAAGCTTTCTTCAGTCGTTTTTGGAAAAATCTTGTAATTACCACCATCAAAGGTAGAATGGCAAGAGAAATATAACTCAGATGCACATCAACCTGAAACATCATGAAGAGAACGAAAATAATTCTCAAAACATCTCCGAAAACCATCAGAAAACCGTCTGTGTAAACCGTTGCTATCGTTTCTACATCACCCACTGCACGAGTTACCAACTGTCCGATCGGAGTTTTATCAAAGAAAGCTGTTCTGAAATAAATCAGTTTATTGTAAAGCCTTTCACGAATATCTCTGATGACATTCTGCGAAATATAGTTGGAAAAATAAACCAAAAAGAAATTTAATACTGTTTCCGCAAAAACCAAACCTACCAAGCCATAAATATGCTTCATCATCAAAGCTTTATCTTTCAGCTTCGTGATGTCATTATCTACAATCTGCATCGTAAGATAAGGTCTGTAAGTGGAAACTATGGACAGTATGATGGAAATAATCAGGGTAAAAATAAACCAGGAACGGAACTTCATACCAATGAAGAAAAGTCTCTTTACTATTGCCCAGGTATCTTGTTTTTTCATTATCGAAATTGAAGTAAAGAATTATTTTGAAAAAATTCTTTGCAAAAATACGGTTTTTAAATTTTTCAGCCTTTACAACTCCATTAAATAGTCATAGAAAATTGTCGATTCAAGTTATTTACAGAATAAATTACTGAAGTTTTCCCAACCAGTTTAAAATATATTCTGCAACTTCTTCCCAACCTTTTTCTCCCGCAATAAAATGACTTCTTCCTTCAAATACTTTAAAATCAACCACACTTTTTTCGTGTTTATAAGCATTGGCAATTTTTCTTGAAAATTCTGGAGGAAAAATATGATCATTTGATCCCGCAATGAATAACAATGGCTCGTGAGGTTTCTTTAAATCTATTTTTGCAGAAGATTTGAAAAGCGGATCTCTTGTCAATTTTCTGCTTTCGGGAACGGCAATACTTTCATACAATTTGTCACTTTCAGCTTTAGAATAATTATTAAAAAATGCGTTGTGATACCATTCTTTGGTACCTAAAAACGCTGAGTCTCCCTTAAAGAAATTTACAACAGGCCAAACAATTTTTACCGTCGAAATAGGAGCCATCACATTTTTTGGAGGTGCACCATCGATGCTTACACCGGCAACAGCTTTTCCCATATCGATCAATTTCTGAACCATCAATCCACCAAATGAATGTCCGATAACGATTGGTTTTTCAGGAAGTGTATCGATAAATTTCACTAGACTTTCTACGGTGTCATCAAAGCCAACATTTTTCAATTCTGAAGGAATGTTTTTCTTCAAATCGATGGGATTTCCATCGTGTCCCGGATTTGATGGAGTGTAAACGTTGTAACCTTGTGCTTCGAAATAAGTTTTCCAGTTTTTCCAGCTTGTATTGTTGACGAATAATCCGTGAATCAATACGATCGTTTTTGTTTTCATAAAAGTGTTTTATTTATGAGACAAAGGTGCACAAATAAAAGAAGGATAATTTTAACTTTGGTTAAAATCGTGACAGCAAGTTTAAATTTATTCAATTATTAATTACATGCTATTTTTTAACGCAAAGTCAGAAAAATTTATTATTATTTTGAAAAGATTGAGGTTGATAAGAGACATTCAGAACGAAAATATTTCCCTCGCAGATTCGGAAGATAACGGAGATTTTGAAAATTAAATAAAAATCTGCTCAATTCGCAAAATCTGCGAGAGATGAAAATTTAATCCTAAAGTTTAGTAAACAAAATTTGTCCAAAGAAAAGACTTTTCTGAGAAATTAAATTATTTCCCGGAAATCCTTTTTCTTATTCTACTCAAAGAAGGCCCCTGAATTCCGAGATAGGAAGAAATATGATACAACGGAACATTGTTGAAAATATCAGGATGCTGTTTGAGCAAATCTAAATATCTTTCTTCGGGAGATTTCAAAATAAACCCTTCAATTCTGCTCATCGTCACATTAAAAGCTTCCTGCGCCAAAAGTCTTCCGAATTTTTCCCACTGATGCGACTGTTCATATAAAGAATGCAAATCTGTATATCGGATGTAAATAATTGAAGCATCAGTCAATGCCTGAGTATGATAATCACACGGAATCTGATTGATAAAACTTTTAAAAGAAACCACAAAACCGTTTGCAGAATATAGAAAAACATTTTTTTCCTCTCCCGTTTTTGCATCTATTGTATAAGAACGAAAAACTCCATCTACAATAAATCCGAAATAAGTACAAACCGTCGCACGAAGGTTATAAAAATCTCCCTTTTTATACATTTTAGGCTGCCAAAAATTCTCTGATAATTTAAAATCTTCATCAGAAAGTCCTGTGAATTGATTGAGTGCAAAAGCCAGCTTTTCGATTTCAGTCATGGTTTGATTTTATTTAAAAGTGATCTACTGAAACTGAAATTCAATACCAGCAAATTTTATAATTCCTTCTTTCCAATATCTTCAATTTCAGGAAAAGTTTTTTTGATATCCTCTTTTGAAAATTTTATTTCAAGAATTTTATAAACTCCGTACACTGCGGCAATCGATAATAGCCAACCAATCATATTTACGCCTGAATATGCTGTATAATTGAACTCTTCAATTGATTCAGGATTATAAATTGCTTCATAAATACCATAACAAAATCCGAAAAGCAGCTGAGTTCCAAAATAAACCACTATAGCCAAAACCCCGTAATGCCATTTTGTTTTCCCGTACCTTTCAGCAAGCCCTGCGAAATATCTGTAAGCTCCTATTAAGATAAAAATTCCTATCATAATTATTAGTTTTTAAATTAGTTTTTATTAAAAATCATATCCCACATCCACCAAAAAAAGTCCGTGAGCGGGAGCCGAAGTTCCTGCCGAGTTTCGGTTTTTATTTTCAATGACTTTTCTGACATCTTCAGGTTGTATCTTCCCCGAACCTACTTCTACCATTGTTCCTACAATTGCTCTCACCATATTTCGTAAAAAACGATTGGCAGAAACCGTGAATTTCAGTTCGCTTCCGTTTTGCTCCCATTCTGCTTTATAGATTTTGCAAAGATTGGTCTTGTTGTCGGTATGAAGTTTCGCAAAACTTGTAAAATCTTCATATTCAAAAAGAACTTTACACGCTTCGTTCATTTTGTTGATATCAATATTTCTTCTCCACATTTGCCATGCAGAATCTTCCGTAAACGGATTTTTTTCTAAAGAAATATAATATTCATACGTTCTGAAAGTCGCATCAAATCTTGCATGAAAATCATCTTTCACAGGAAAGATTCTTTTAATTGAAATATCTGACGGCAGAAAACTGTTCATTTTATGAGTTAGCTGATCATTTACAGCCTGCCCGGTTTCAAAATGGGCAAACATTTTCTTGGCATGAACTCCTGTATCTGTTCTCCCCGCTCCTGTTGTCTTAATTTTTTCTCGTAAAATCGTGGAAAGTGCTTTTTCCAGCTCTTCCTGTACAGAAATATCTTTTGGCTGAATCTGATAACCAAAATAATTTTTACCGTTGTACGAAAACTCTATGAAATATCTCAAAATTCTAAAATTGACCTACAAAAATACTTTAATTAAGTGATAACACAGAATGATATTTTTATATTAAATGTTGAAAAGTCATTCTAAAATGCAGAAAAATACACCTGAAAATTCTTATTTTTGCAAAAGTATGAAAAGATGGTATCTCTATCCTTTTTCCCTCGGTTATCACATGGTTACGGGAGTCCGAAACAGCATGTATGATCTGGGAATGTTTAAATCTACAAAATTCAAAACTCCGATCATCAATGTCGGCAATCTTTCTGTGGGTGGAAGCGGAAAATCTCCGATGGTGATGTATTTGGCAACTTTTCTGTCAAAATATTACAGAACGGGGGTACTTTCTCGTGGTTACGGAAGACTGACGAAAGGTTATGACGTTACCAACTACGACAGCAATTATAAAACTGTGGGAGATGAAGCAATGCAGTTGTTTGAACGTTTCAAAAACCGTTTTGTAATCGCAGTTTCCGAAGAGAGAGTTCCCGGAGCCAAAAAAGTGATCGATGATATGGATCTTGATGTTTTGGTTTTGGATGATGCAATGCAGCACCGCGCCATAAAAGCAGGATTCAACATTTTGATGACCGATTTTAATGATCCTTATTTTAAAGATCATCTTCTTCCGGCGGGTGATTTAAGAGAATCTAGAATGGGTGCAAATCGTGCAGATATTATCATGGTCAGCAAATGTCCCGATGAATTGACTGAAGAAACCAAGCAATATTATATTTCCAGGATCAAACCTTCTTATAATCAAAAGGTGTTCTTTTCTTCCATTGGATATGACGAAAACGTTTATGCGAGAGAAAAAATGCTTCCGGATAATAATTTGAATTATTATGACATTCTTTTGATCACTGGAATTGCCAATCCGAAACCTTTATTGGATCATTTGGCTAAATTTTCTCAAAAAGTAAAACATTTAAAATTCAGAGACCACCATAATTTTTCAGATGCAGATATCAAAAATATTGTTGCAGAATACAAAAAATTAGGTGAATACAAACTGATCTTAACTACAGAGAAAGATTACGTTCGTTTAAAAACCTTCGATTATCTGAGAGAACTCGTTTATTACTGGCCAATCAACGTGATCATAGATAAAAAAGAAGAATTTAATCAGATTATTCTTGATTACGTCAACAAAAAATAGAACAGAATCCGCAACACTCATTGCGGATTCTTCTTTTTAATACTTAGAGAATAGAATTTTTCAATCTGATCAATTTATTGTTATTCAGAAAATATCAGTCTAAAATTACGTTCCATTGTTTAGATTTGTAAAAAATTTGGATATGAAACATATATTGGCTTTTTTGATGTTAAGTATTTTTACCTTGGGATGTTCGCAGGAGGTTCCTGAAGTTTCAAAAACTCAGTTTTCAAAAGAAGCACTCGATCAGAAATTAGAAAATGAAGAAGGAAAAAGCATCACCGTTCAGGAAATCCTGAATCAGCACAAAGGCAAAGTTGTAGTAATTGACTTTTGGGCAGGATGGTGCAGAGATTGTTTAAAAGCATTTCCAAAAGCTATCGAACTGGAAAAAAATAATCCTAATGTAGATTTTGTTTTCTTTTCACTTGACCGTTCAAAAGAAGGTTTTGACAGAAGTCTGGAGAAATTTAATATGAAAGAAAAAGAAAACTATTGGTTTTCTACAGGCTGGAAAAACGATTTCAACAGCTACATCGAACTCAACTGGATTCCGAGATATATGGTGATCGACCAACAATCTAAAATTGCAAAATACTACGCAATCACTCCCGAAGATCCGGAAATTCAGGCTACGATTGATAAGCTTTTGAAATAGGTTGAGGATGAGGTTTAGGTTTAGGTTTAGGTTAAAATATCAAACCTTTACTATTAAACTTTAAACAGAAATAAATGAATCCATATCTTTGTGATATGGATTCTTCTTTTCCGGTTCGCAAAATAATTCATGTAGATATGGATGCATTTTATGCTTCTGTGGAGCAGCATGATAATCCCGAACTAAAAGGAAAAGCACTTGCTGTTGGAGGCGGTCATCGTGGTGTTGTTTCGGCAGCAAGCTATGAAGCCAGGAAATTTGGAGTGCGTTCTGCAATGCCCAGTAAAACTGCAAAAGAAAAATGTCCGCATCTTATTTTCGTTCCTCCAAGATTTGCTCGTTATAAAGAAATTTCAAGAAAAATCAGGGAAATTTTTTATGAATATACCGATTTAGTAGAACCGCTTTCGTTAGATGAAGCCTATCTAGACGTTACCGAAAATAAGAAAGGAATAGAATCTGCCAATCAGATCGCAAAGGAAATCCGTCAGAAAATATTTGAAGAGACCGGTTTGACGGCTTCAGCGGGAATTGCTGTCAATAAATTTTTGGCTAAAGTTGCTTCTGATATCAATAAACCAAACGGACAGAAAACCATTCATCCCGACAAGATGGAAAAATTCCTAGAAGAACTTCCGGTAGAAAAATTCTACGGCGTCGGAAAAGTGACTGCCAACAAAATGTTTACTTTCGGAATTTTTAAAGGAAAAGATCTAAAGAAAAGAACATTGGAAGATCTTACCAGATTATTCGGAAAATCCGGAGGATATTACTACAATGTCGTTCGCGGAATTCATCATTCTGAAGTGAAACCTCATCGTATTCAGAAAAGCGTTGCGGTCGAGAGAACTTTCATAGAAGATCTTTCTGACGAGCAGCAGATTGATGAAAAACTAACGAGCCTGAGTGAAGAACTTCATCAACGTCTTCAGAAAAATAATATTATGGGACGGTCTTTGACCTTGAAAATCAAATACAAAGATTTTTCATTATTTACAAGAAGCATCACCAAAGAAGAATATTTTAACTCGCCCGAGCAATATTTTAGTACCTCAAAAAAGCTTTGGGAACTCCGTCCTTTTGATAAAGCGGTACGATTATTGGGTCTGTCGTTATCGCATCTTAACACAGAAGAAAAAAAGCAGGTATCTGTTCAACTTAAGATTCCGTTTCAGGAATTTGAATGATACTTTGCCAATTTTTCATTAAATTGTATACACTAAATCAATAAACTATGAACGAGACAATGATCCAATTTTTTCACTGGTACAGTGACGGAGACGGAGTGCTATGGAAACATGCCGAAAAAGAGGCAAAACATTTATCAGAATTAGGAATCACATCAGTTTGGTTTCCGCCAGCTTACAAAGGTACAAACGGAGGACAATCTGTAGGATATGATGCCTATGATCTTTACGATCTTGGAGAATTTGACCAAAAAAACAGTACTCCTACAAAATACGGAACTAAGCAGGATTACATCAATTCAATTAAAGCTTTAAAAAACGAAAACATTCAGGTGATTGTAGATATCGTTTTGGGTCATAAAGCCGGCGGTGATGAGCTTGAAACCTTTAAAGCTGCAAAAGTCGACGAAAACAACCGTGAAAAAATCATTTCAGAATTTTCGGATATTCAATCCTATACTAAATTTACGTTTCCGGGAAGAGGAAAAAAATATTCAGATTTTGAATGGAACTTTACGTGCTTCAGTGGCGTAGATTATGCCGAAGGAAAAGAATCTCACATCTATAAAATCGAGTCTGAATACGGAAACGACTGGGAAGAAATGATCGATGATGAAAAAGGAAATTATGATTACCTCATGTTTAATGATGTGGAACACCGTAATCCTCATGTGCGTGAAGAGCTCAACAATTGGGCAAAATGGTATTTTGACGAAACCGATTTTGACGGGGTAAGATTGGATGCATTAAAACATATTTCATTTGATTTTTATAAAGAATGGCTGACAATGCTTCGTTCAAATTCCGGGAAAAACATCTTTGCGGTGGGAGAATATTGGGCTCCGGGACAGCTGAATTTACTACAAAAATATATTGAAGCAACGGAAGGTTGCATGAGCTTGTTTGACAGCTCACTTCACAACAATTTTCACACAGCTTCAAACGAGGGCGATTCCTACGACTTACGAAGAATTTTTGATGACACACTTACTGCAGCAGATCCTCTGCATTCTGTAAGTATTGTAGATAATCATGATACTCAGCCTTTGCAGGATCTGGAAGCTCCGGTGGAGACTTGGTTTAAACCACTTGCTTACGCTTTAATTTTATTGAGAGAAAACGGTTATCCTTGTGTCTTTTATCCGGATTTGTATGGCGCAACTTATAAAGATAGTGACAGGGAAGGCAACGAGCAGGAAATATTTTTGGATAAAGTAGACGGTATCGAAGAACTTTTAAAAGCAAGAAAAGAAAATGCGTATGGTGTACAAAAAGACTATTTTGAAGATGCCAATTGTCTTGGATGGATTCGTGAAGGCGATGACGAACACCAAGGTTGTGCAGTCGTTCTGAGCAATAAAGACGCTTACGACAAACCTATGGAAATGGGTGAAAAATATATTGGTAAAACCTTCTATGACGTTTTAGGAAGATCTGAAGAAAAGATCGTAATCAGAGAAGACGGTTGGGCAGATTTCCCTGTTCCTGCCGGGAATGTGAGTGTCTGGATTCCTGAATAATTATTTTTAAGTAATGAATTATTTCTTAATCATTCTAATTGCATTTATTGTTGCATTTCGAAGTTACAAACTTGTTGAAGCTTTTAAAACTAAGAAAAACCTGCGTAATGAAATTTTTCATCTCACAGTTATTCTATTCCTAATCGCATTAATTGTTTGGTCTAAATATTTTAATGTATAGGAATAATTTACTTATTAACTTTTCGCAAATCAAGAATTTCAGGTAATTCTGAGTGATCGGCAAACATACCGCTCTGGGCAAAATCTGTCCAGAGCTTTCTTAATTTTTTCCCGTTCTCATTAATATATTTCCATGGAATATTGTTTAGAATTCCTGCGTTTTTCCAGGCAGATTTATTCCCAAAAATAAAAGGAAGATCAATCGCATGAGCTCCCATAAAATGATTATCAGTAATTCTTGGGTGAATCCTGAAGAGATAAACATTTCCACCTGCTGCTGCATAGTTTTCAGCAAAATCTCTGGCTGGCTTTCCGTAAATAATTTCTGTTGTCGAACGAATGACTTTATCAACTAAACGCTTTGGCAAATATTTATTCATTGTATCAGACGTACGAAGATAAAAAGCAGTCTCTTCATCGTTGATCCCGATCAATACATCAATTTTCCCAGCATTTTTTCTCCATTTTTCTTCCACTTCGCTTTCATTGCATAGCGGAGGAAAACCATATTGAGTACCGAAAGGCATTGCTGCTTTCAGACCATATTTTAAAAATGAAGGCGGATTCTTTTTATAGATTTCAATGATTTCAAAAGTATCGGTTTCTTGCGTAAAATTCTGTGTATTTTTCAAGAATTCTGCGGACATTTTCTGACGGTTTTGCCGTAATCCCAAAGGCGCACTGTGAATAATTACTCTTTTAAATAAATTTTCAACACCTTCAGAAACCATGAGATGAGCAATAGCATCTCCGCCCGACGATTGTCCAAAAAGTGTTATATTTTCAGCATCTCCACCGAAATCTGAAATATAATTTTTAACCCATTTTAAAGCTTCGATCATATCAAACAAACCCAAATTTGCAGGTCTCTCATGAGTTCCTCCCAAAAAACCAAAAATCCCAAGACGGTAGGAAACAGTAATGATGATTACATTCTGCTCTTTTACCCAATCTGTGGGATCTGCAGTCAATAAATCTCCACAGCCAATCTCATAAGATCCGCCATGAATCCAAATAATAACCGGGATTTTATCGTTTTTATTAGATTTTTCAGGTCGGTAAACCGATAAATATTGCACCGATTCTTCCACTTCAAAATCATCCAAATTGGTTTTACCAATCATTTTTTCTAAAAGCGGACTGATATTCTGCGGGCAGACCGGTGTTTTTTCAGGAAAAACAATTTCATCAACAGAAGGCTTCACGGGAATCGGTTTTTTAAATCTTTCAGAATAAGCATAACGAATGCTTTTCGCTTTGATGATTCCGTTTTCTTTTAAGCCTAAAACCTTCCCGAAAGACGTATTAAAAAGATGTGTTGCTGTATTATCCTGAAATTTCATGTTTCAAAAAATAGATTTAAGTTTGGGATTTTCATTTGTTCGCTAAGATTTGAGTCTTTTCTATGATGAGTATCTTTAGTACACCTGAGATTTACCTCATTCCAAAGATTTAAAACTGACGAAGTAATTTTTTCAGCTCAATTTTATGGATATAAAATTAATATTGTTTTATTAAAAAACAAAGTCTTTATCTTATTTCATTCCTGTTGCGCAATTCGATTAATAATCTCAACAATTTTACCAATACGAAAAATTAAATATCTGTAGAATTGGTCTATCTTTCTGTAATCTGTATAATTGGAATTACTTAAAAAGTCCCGATTTTTGCATATAGAAGAATAATTTAAACAATCAAAATATGAACTCATACTCAGTAAAAGCTTTCGGAACGGAATCTAAAGAAGCTGACTTAAAAGAAATGACTATTGAAAGAAGAGAAACAACGCCAAATGATGTAGAAATAGACATTTTATTTTGCGGAGTTTGCCACTCAGATCTTCACACAGCAAGAAACGATTGGGGCGGAACAAAATATCCTGCAGTTCCCGGACATGAGATCGTGGGAAGAATCACAAAAATAGGAAGCAATGTTACCAAATTTAAAGTAGGTGATTTAGCGGGTGTAGGTTGTATCGTTGACTCTTGCGGAACTTGCGAAAGTTGTAAACAGGATCTTGAACAATACTGTACAACAGGATTTACAGGAACTTACAATGGTAAAGACGAACACTTGGGAGGTCATACTTTTGGTGGATATTCTGAAAAAGTGGTTGTAGATGCAGATCATGTTTTGAGAATTCCTGAAAACTTAGATTTGGCAGCAGTTGCACCTCTTCTTTGTGCCGGAATCACAACTTGGTCACCATTAAAACACTGGAATGTAGGTTCAGATTCTAAAGTAGCGGTTGTAGGTTTAGGCGGTTTGGGACACATGGCGATCAAACTGGCAAAAGGTTTAGGAGCTGAAGTGACCTTATTCTCAAGAACTCCAGGAAAAACTGAAGATGCAAAAGAATTGGGAGCTGATCATGTAGTGATTTCTACTGATGAAGAGCAAATGAAATCGGTAAGCGGAAAATTTGATGTAATTATCGATACCGTTCCTTATGATCACGATGTCAATCCTTACATCTCTACTTTAAATATCAACGGGACACATGTTTTGGTTGGTTACTTAGGTGGTTTAGAAAATATTATCAACACTGTTCCTATGATTCTTGGAAGAAAATCTGTTGCAGGATCTGTAATTGGTGGAATCGCCGAAACTCAAGAGATGCTTGACTTCTGTGGAGAACACAATATTGTTTCTGAAATCGAAATGATCAAAATGCAGGAAATCAACGAAGCTTATGAGAGAATGCTGAAAAGCGATGTGAGATACCGTTTTGTGATTGATATGAAATCTTTGTCTTAAAATTTTCTTAGATACTTTGAAAACAATTTCGGCGGGCCTTTGGCCCGCCGAAATTGTTACAAGACTAATGTCTTGAAAAATATAATAGACTATTTGTGTCGGTTAAAAAAACTCCATTATTCATATTCTGCTAAAAGCACAAAATAATGAGTAGCATATAAAATAAGTTTTGCTAGAAGATTCTTTGGTATGTAACGTAAATTCGTCTCATATTATCAGCTGTTGCTGATGTGTTCATATTATCTACCAATGCAGTAAAAGTTATTTTATAATATCTACCGCTGTAAAATAAATCAACTTCCATTGTTTCCTGCGAATTTCTGTCGTAAGCTAATCCTACTCCTGTTGAGGGCGTACTCGTTCCCAAAATCATGTTTTCACCTGTATTCAGATACATTCCGTTATCAAGATCCTGATATCCGTTAGAAGCTAATATAACATTTGAATTCCCTCTACCTTCTACAGATGTTTGTCCTCCCCACCAAATTTTCACAGTTCCGGCAGTAATATTATAGATTCTAGGAGTAAAAGTAACACTCCCTGGTCCTCCGTTAGAATTATTACTAAAAAATGCATCAAGCCTAAAAGTATTTTCTATAATCGGCATTGCAAGAGATCCACTAGCTAAAACATTGCTTGTACTTGCAAGCATTCCTCCTGACCAATAAGATATACCACCAACAGGAAGAAGATCATTTCCTACTTCAGCACTACAGATTTGGCCACCTAATGTCAACCCGAAAGTGGTTGTTGTTGGGCTGGATACTGTGGGTGTTCCTGTAACTGTAAAAATAATGTTTCCTGGTCCAGAATTGAAATTTCCTGACGGAAGTGTCGCTGTTAATCCGTTTATTGGACCTATGGTAATAGCAGAATAAATACCTCCATTTCCTCCTGTGTAAGGAATGTTTAATGTACCATTATAGGGAGTTCCTGCTGTATAAGTAGTTGGTGTAATAGTAGCGCTGTTACAAAGAAGCGTTCCTACTGTACCAGTTTGAAGAGAAGAGTTGTTGAAAGTTCTCCATTCTCCGCCATTCCAAAAAACATATCCTACATATTTCAGACCTGCGATACCTGTATTATAAACTAAAAGTCCTGTTGCAGGAGTAGGAACAGTAACAGCATCCGTTATCGACTCAAGAGAAATTCTCGGTCCTAAAATTCCTTTATTGGTAGAAGAAACATCTAAAATAGCAGAAGCATCCGGAGTGGCAGTCCCTATACCAACTTGCCCGTTAGATTTTACGATAAAATCATTCACTTGTTGTAATACAGTCGGTGCTGCCGTTGTAGAATTATCTTTATTACCATCAATGTGGAAAGCTCCTTGAGGTAGTGGAGTATTAATACCTACCTGAGCATACGTATTAACGGTAAATAAAAATAATACAGATAATTGAAATAATTTTTTCATAATTTTAAATTTGTCTTTTAAATATTTTTTTTCTGAATTAACATTGAATTTAGTATTAGTACTTGTACCTTTGAATGAGATATGCAAAATTATCTTTTAAATTAAATCACAAAATTAAAATAGCAATACAATACTAACTTTGACTTAATGTTGATAACTAATTAAAAATCAACGAAATAAACCAGTCATTTTTAAAAGTAGGATAAAAAAATGATAAATAAAGACAATTCACTGTATTTAGAAATAGATAAGATAAAAAGGAAACTTATATCTACGTATGTATATCTTATGCTTATTGTTTTGTTTTCCTATTCATTGATATTTTATTTTTTCGCAGAAAACAGCAGACTAACCGCATACTTAGTTTTTGGATTTTGTTTTTTTTTGTACACATGGCTTATTACAAGTAAAAATTATTCGATTTCAAGACTTGTACATTCTTATATAATTATAGCAACTGTATTCAACCTTTTGATAATGGTTGTATTTTGGAAGTATTCTATAGGAAGTTATATCTGGTTACTCCCGATTCCACTTGCCGGCTATATTTTCTTTTCAAAAAAAGCAGCATTATATTATACAATTTATGTAATTGTAAATATATTGATCGGTTATACGCTTACCAGATTTTTTTCTTTCGATATTCTCATATTTAAAAGCAGAGAACAACTGGTAATTTCAGATACATACATATTCATCTGCAACCTAGCGGTGATTCTTTTATTGCTATACTACAATGACAAAATAAGAAGAATAGAGATAAAATCTTCTTTACAAAAATCTGAAATAAAAGAAACAGTCTCTGAGATTGAAAATAAAATAACTGATAATACTGAAGAGAAACTAAAATATGATATTATATTTGATAGAATACAAAAAGTAGTAATTGAAGACAAAGTTTTTCAAGATTTTGACTTCAATATATCAAAAGTTTCTCTCCTTTTAAATACGAACAGCAACTATATTTCAAAAGCCATTAAGCAAAATGGATATATTAATTTTACAAATTACATTAATATCTGTCGAATAAATTATTTTAAAAACTTGATTATTGAAAACGATCTTCGTAAAATTACTATGATGTATCTCTATACAGAATCCGGATTTTCAAACCAATCTACTTTCAATAGAGTATTCAAACAAATAGAAGGAATTACTCCTACCGAGTACGTGCAAAATCAAAAAGAGAAGGATTTAAAGATTAAAAGTTAAGATATTAGATTCAGTCGCTTTAATCAGCCTCATAAATCACAGACTTCATGATGCCATTATTATAAGAAATTATTACTTTAAAATCTTATTAAGAATTTTCTTTTTTCCATCAATCGGCTGTTCAATTTTCAACCCTAAAATTTCAGCAACCAACGGATAAACGTTCACATTTGAAAATTCATCAACGACTAAATTATTTTTAAACTCCGGACCCCATGCTAAAAATATGGCTTTCATTTCAGGAACTAATTTTGGATCGTAGCCATGTTTCCCCACCGAAGTCTTCTGATCTTTCTCTAAAAAAACTTTTGGAGCTTTCGGAATAAGAAGAATTTGACCGATTCTGTTGTAGCGATCATCTCTTGTCGCGAAATGCAAATACTTCGGAAGCTTTTTATCCAGATATACTTCATAATCATCGTTCTTATCGGCTTTCAATATTTTGTACACAGCTTTTACCTCATCAGAATTTTTAACATACACCCTCACTAAAGTTTGAGAATTATAAAAATCAAAACGGTCTTTATTGAAAAAAATTGCCGGGATTTCCAGCGGATTCCCACCATCAACTTTTATCATTCCGTGATCTGAAACGAAAATAAAATTGACGTTTTTCAACCCTAAATCATTTACTTTCTTAACCAAACTTCCCACTGCTTCATCAATTAAATGAACAGCATTTTCAGCCTCTTCAGAATCAGGACCAAAATGATGTCCGGCTGCATCGACCTCAGGAAAATACATAGCTAAAAAATGTGGTCTTTTATCTTCAGGAAGTTTAAGCCAATTAATCACCTTATCTACTTTTTCTGAAGGTTTAAATTTCTCATGATAAGGATAATAATAAGTCGGTCTTTTCCCTCCTGCTTCACTTGCCGACCCCACCCACTGGATCGTGGCGCTCACTACTCCTTGTTTTTCGGCCAATGCCCAAAGCGGAACTCCGCCGTACCAACTTCCATCTTCTGCATTTTCCTTTTTACTCATTGCGTAGCTCTTCCTGATTTTATAATCGTAAAAGAAATTATCTACCAAACCGTGATGAGAAGGATACAATCCGGTAATTAGACTCCAGTGATTTGGAAAAGTAATACTCGGATAACTTGGAATCATTGCCTTCGCCTGAATTCCCTGATTTGAATATTTCAAAAGATTCTCCGCATTGTATTTTTTAGCATAATCAGATCGAAAACCGTCTGTAGAAATCATAATGACGTATGGTTTTGACTTGGCTTCTTCACTATTAAAACGATTGGGAGTGATGATCTGAACTGTATCGCTAATCTGCTTTTGCGCAAAACCAATGACAGAAATAAATAATAATAGAAACGGTATTTTTAATTTCATCTGAATTTTTTGGCAAATTTAACTGCTATACCAAATCAATGAAAGTTTTAAGGGTTAAAAAAATATTAAGATTCTGAATTTTCCACATATTTTGTCAATAAAAAAGCCACTTTTCAGTGGCTTTCAATTATTCTTTGATCAATTTTTCAAAAGATAAGGTTCCGTCTTTTAAAGTCATTTCCAGATAATAGCTTCCAGATTTCAGATCAGAAACATTGATGCTTTCACCTTCTAGCTTTACAGATTTTACTTTTCTTCCTGTAGATTCGTAGATGTCGACAGATTTTATTTTATCTGCATTTTTGAAGCTTAAAGTTGACTTTGCCGGATTTGGATAAAGAACTACTTTTTTACTTTCAGCAAGAAGATCATTAGTGCCAAGAACTGCTGTTTTTGTTAAAGTAGCGTATCCTCGATTGGTACCTCCATGATAACCACTTGATAAATCAACTCCTGGTCCTTTTGCAAAGAAAATATTAATATTTCCTGCTGCATTTGTAATTGCTGTATCACCTGCTCCACCAGACAATGATCTTGTAGCAACAACTGTTCTAATTCCTCCCGCCGTTGTATTTGAAGTCTGTGTCCAGTCTTGCGCAGCATCTGCAGTTGGTGTAACACCTATCCCACCGAAAGTATAATCTCTGCTGGCTGTTGAGTTATAAATAAATCCGTCTGCACCACTTGCCATTCCGCTGGTACCGAAACCCATTGCTAGGTAGGAAGTATCAGCTCCAACTAATGTTATTGTCGCTAAGGTAGATGAAGTATCCAATTTCACGGTCATTCCGGTAGAACCGAGACTTACCGTTCCTGTACTAAATTGCGCGCTTACAGTTGCTGCCAGTGCTAAACTTGAAATGAGTAGTAATTTTTTCATATTTTAATTTTTTAAGAGGTTAATAATTTCTGTATTGTTTGTTTGTAAAGCATATTCGAACGGTGTCATTCCCATCGAATCTTTTTTAGTTTTATCGGCTTTATATTTTAGTAATATTTCTACCAATTCTTTATTTCCTGATTTTATAGCCCACAATAAAGGGGTAGTTCCTGTAGCATCTGCAATGTTCGGATCTGCATTTTTTTTGAGCAAACGCTCTACCAAATCTTTATTATATCGAACAGAAAGACCTGCCAATGCTGTTCCTTCACTACTTTTATAATTGACATCTTTCACGTTATTAATCAGAAATTCAGCAACTTCTGTATTTCCACGATAACAAGCTAAAATTAATGTTGAAAATCCTCTGTCGCTGATTTCGTTGATGACATTAGGATTTTTTTTCATCGCATCTTTCATCTCTGCTACAGTTCCTGATCTTGCAATATCAAAAACCGATTTTGCCGTTTCCTGAGCAGATACGAAAGAGTAACTCAGGAAAAACAAAGTGATTAATAGTATTTTTCTCATTGTTTTACAAGTGTATAATTATACTGTACATTTACATTTTCAGCAACCTTCTTCATGACCATTTTTGGAACCGTCACTTTAAAATCTGCCGGTTTTGCTACAAAACCTCCCTGCATATAAATCTTACCATCCTTTGCGTAAATTGTAGCTGTTGAAGAAACCACTCTGTCTACCCCATGAAAATTCAGTGTTCCCTGAATAGTATATTTCTGTGCATTAGCAGTAAGCTTAGTCTTATCAAATCCCTGAATTTTACCTTTGAAAGTAGTTTTAGGATATTTTGCTGTTTCTGCGTAGCTTTCATTAAAATGTTCCTGCATTAATTTCACTGTAAACTGGAAATTTTTCACCACCGAAACCGATGCCATTTCTCCAGTATCGGCATTGAGAATCACAGTATTACTATTATCCTGCGCAGATACATCTTCAAATAAAGGTACCGAAGCCTCGAAACTTACTTTTCCGGTTTTAGAACTATATTTTTGAGCTGATACCATGTTTCCAAGCAATATTGAAAACATGACGAGTGTTAAATTTTTCATATTTTAAATTTTAATTTTCGATAAGACCGTCGGCTTTCCATTTCGTGAAAAGATTGATCTGATTGGCAGATAATGATCCGCCTTGAGGCATTTTCTGAGGATCACCGTTTGGTCTCTGTATTCTGTCTAAAATATTATCGATGTTATTCTTTACCTGATTATAATTGGTCAATGGCTGAAAAGAGGCCGATCCTCCTGCAGAATGACAAGAGATACAATTGGCATTCATAATCGGCTTAATATCTGCTTCGTAGCGCACAGTCTGCGTAATCGGTGTATTGTCTGAGATCTCTTCATAGGTTCTGCTTTCGCATGAGGTAATGAAAAGAATAAGACCCAATGTGTATATTATTTTTTTCATTTTAAAATACTCTGTAAAGATTAAACCCAAAGAAAATTTGTCCTTTCTCCCATTTTCCGGTTGCATTGGTCAGATAGCCAATGTCGGAATTGAGTTGAGAATTACTGAACAGCAATTGAAAAACGTGACCTCCTGTTTCAATATCCATTCCTAAAGACAAAGGATTTTTGTAGAAACTGTGGTTGTCAAAATTCACAAAATATTCTGCGTTGATCGAGATTCTTTTTGAGATTTTGTACCGTCCTCCCAATCCTGCCAAAAACTGATTTTTGTTTTCGATATTCGGTTCGTAAAGATTTTTGTGAACGTAAGACGGGCTTAATTGTAATGAAAAACTATCATTGAATCTTCTTGAGATGAGAGCCTGAGTAAGATAAGAAAGCCTGTCACCAAACTGAAGGTGAGGATAATTGTCTTTATCCAAATCTGTGTTGATTGCCATCACATTGTATCCTACAACTTCTACGGGGAAATTTTCATTTTGTTTCAGAAGCTTGTATTTTCCTCCGAACTCAAAAGTTTTCATGTTGGTTTCCCGTGAGAGACTTAGCGACAATCCGTCGGTTACACCATAGATTACTCCCAGTTTTGTAGAAGCATCGTCGAGCCCGAAGAAATTTTTAAAACCTGTGCTTACATCGCCAAATCGATGTGCTACAACAATGTACCATTCCTTTTTTGCAGTGAGTTTTGTAGATTGTCCTGTTACGATTTGTAATGCTTTGAAAGCCGGCGGATTATTTTCTGTTGTTTGAATGGTGTCAATATCTTTCAGCAAATCTTCCTGAGCAAAGGCAAGAATTGAAGAAAACATTGACAAAAAAAAGAGAGTTTTTGTCATATAAATTTTTATTAAAATTACATGACAAACTTAGAGAGTTATGCTTCTAAAAGTGTGTGATAAAAGTCACCGACAGAATTGTTTTTATCAATCAAAATTATAAATTTTATAAAACTTTTTTATTAGGCTTGACTAACAATTTTACTCTCAGGAATTCTTATGCCTTCTTTACTCTGAAAAATTTCTCCTTCGTTTTCGATTTTTTTCAAGACACGGCTTACCACTTCTCTAGAGGTACCAAGATTGGTCGCAATTTCGCGATGGGTAAGTTTAATAGGATTACTGCCTGTTAACGATATCTGTTGTTTGATATAGCTCAGAATTCTTTTATCTAATTTATGAAATACGGCTTCGTTCACCATATTCATGACATCTGAAAAACGTTTATCGTACTCCTGATAAAAAATTTTGTTGATCTCCGGAAAGCGGATCAACCAGTCATGCATAACAGAAACCGGGATTAGTAAAACCTCTGAATCTTCTTCTGCAACAGCATAAATACGACTAATATAATCCGTAAAAATAGATGAAAATGTCATCATACAACTGTCGTTTTCTCTTACATAATAATAAATCAGTTCCCGACCGTCATTTAATGAAAATACTCTGATAGAACCTCTGATGAGAAACGGAACAAATTTGTTTTTTTGTCCTTCTCTTGTAATTTCTGTTTTAGCTTTTATATTGCTGATTATCGCATGCTTATTGATCTCAGTTAAGAAATCAGTACCTAGAAATCCGAATTTATTAATAACAATCTGAGTAATTAACATATTTTCAAATGATATATCAACAGCAAAGATATGCAATTGAAATATTCTCATTTGCATTTATCTTTATTAAGGCTTAATTTTTACAAATTCTTAATAATTAGGTTCCAAAATCTCTCGGAGTAATTTTGAAAAATAGATATTTTGACCGGAAGTAATACTATAGGATAAAAGTTGAAGCCCAAAGAAATATCATGAAAAAATCAAAAAAAAATGCCCCAACTTTCGCTGAGGCATTCTTATATATTTGAGAAAATCTTACGCTTGTACGTTGTTTCCACCTAATACGAAAGGCTCAACTTCTTTGATTTCTCCGAATTGCTGCTCGTAGTTGGTAATGTTCTGCTGAAGAGCTGTAAGAACTCTCTTAGCGTGAAGTGGAGCAAGAATAACTCTTGAACGCACGTTAGCTTGCTGTACACCCGGCATTAACTGGATGAAATCTACTACGAATTCTGAAGGAGAATGGTTTACTAAAGCAAGGTTACAATATACCCCTGAAGCTACCATTTCGTTTAATTGAATGTTGATGTTGTTTGGATCTTGGTTTTGATTTTGATTGTCCATTATTTTTGTTTAAGTTTTATGTTTAAAAAATTCAAGGCTCAAAAATAAATTAAATCTTTGAACCTTGAACATTAAATTTTGAATTAATTTAAATCTTCGAATTCTTTCTTAGAACCTACGATTACATTCTGATACTCTTTAAGACCTGTACCTGCAGGAATTCTGTGTCCTACAATTACATTTTCTTTAAGACCGTTCAGTGTGTCTACCTTACCAGCAACCGCCGCTTCGTTTAGAACCTTAGTTGTTTCCTGGAATGATGCTGCAGACATGAATGATTTAGTTTGTAGAGCTGCTCTTGTAATCCCTTGCAATACAGGTGTAGCTGTTGCAGGAAGCGCTTCTCTTACTTCTACTAATTTCTGATCTTCACGCTTCAACTTAGAGTTTTCGTCTCTTAGTTCTCTAGCAGTAATCATCTGACCTGGTTTGAATTCTTTAGAATCACCAGCTTCAGTTACTACTTTAAGACCAAACACTCTGTTGTTTTCTTCCAAGAAATCCATTTTGTGCTCTAAAGCTGCTTCAAGGAACTGAGTATCACCTCCGTCAACGATAGATACTTTCGTCATCATTTGTCTTACAATGATTTCGAAATGCTTATCATCGATTTTCACCCCTTGTAGACGGTAAACTTCCTGAATTTCATTTACTAAATATTCCTGAACCGCAGTTGGTCCTTTGATCTTCAAGATATCGTCTGGAGTAACTGAACCGTCAGAAAGTGGCGAACCAGCTCTCACGAAGTCATTCTCCTGTACCAAGATTTGGTTTGATAATTTAACTAAATAAATTTTTCTCTCACCAGTTTTAGCCTCAACAATAAGTTCACGGTTACCTCTCTTGATTTTTCCGTAAGAAACTACCCCATCGATTTCTGTAACAACCGCCGGGTTTGAAGGGTTTCTTGCTTCGAATAATTCTGTAACTCTCGGAAGACCTCCTGTAATATCTCCTGACTTAGCAGATTTTCTTGGGATCTTGATTAAGACTTTACCAGCCTTAATTTTTTCACCGTCATTTACCATTAAGTGGGCTCCTACCGGTAAGTTGTAACCTTTCTGTTCAACTCCTTTAGAATCTACCACCTTCAATGTAGGTACGGCTTTTTTATTTCTAGATTCAGAGATTACTTTCTCTTCATATCCTGTTTGTTCGTCAATCTCCAATTGGAATGAAATACCCTGGATAATATCTTCGTACTCTACCTTACCAGCGTTTTCTGCAATGATTACCGCGTTGTACGGATCCCATTTTGCAATAAGATCGTCTTTTTTCACTCGATCACCAGATTTAACTAGTAATTGAGATCCATAAGGTACGTTAGCAATCATCAATGGAGTTCTAGATTCGTTATCAGCAACCAATCTAAATTCTGTTGTACGAGACACTACTACTTCCGCAGTATTTCCGTTTTCGTCTTCAGAAGTAATTGTTCTTACCTCATCCAATTCTACGATACCATCTCTTCTTGCAGAAATTGAAGGATTTACTGATACGTTTGTAGATACACCACCCTGGTGGAAAGTTCTCAGTGTTAACTGAGTTCCCGGTTCCCCAATTGATTGTGCAGCAATTACACCTACTGCTTCACCCATGTGGATTTTCTTACCAGTTGCCAGGTTTCTACCATAACATTTAGCACAAATTCCTTTTTTGGTTTCACAAGTAAGTGGTGAACGTACTTCTAAAGATTCAAGACCCATTTCCTCAACTCTCTTAGCTAAAGCTTCATCAATAATCTGATCAGCATTAGCAACCAATTCGTCAGTTTCCGGATCGTAAATATTATGAAGAGAAACTCTACCTAAGATTCTTTCAGAAATTCTTTCAACGATTTCGTCATTTTTCTTAAGTGCAGTAACTTCTGTACCTCTTAGTGTTCCACAGTCGTTTTCTGTAACGATAACATCTTGTGCAACGTCTACCAATCTTCTCGTCAAGTAACCTGCATCGGCAGTTTTCAATGCGGTATCCGCAAGACCCTTACGAGCACCGTGAGTAGAGATAAAGTATTCTAAGATCGAAAGACCTTCCTTAAAGTTTGCTAGAATCGGGTTTTCGATAATTTCCGCACCGGTAGAACCAGCTTTCTGCGGTTTTGCCATCAAACCTCTCATCCCTGATAACTGACGGATCTGTTCCTTAGAACCCCTCGCACCAGAATCAAGCATCATGTACACAGAATTGAATCCACCTTGGTCAACTTTCATTCTGCTCATGATCATTTCAGTTAATCCTGCGTTGGTATTCGTCCAAACGTCAATTACCTGATTATATCTTTCTGTATCTGTAATAAGACCCATGTTATAGTTGGCTCTAATTTCGTCTACAGTTTCAATAGATGTTGCGATCATTTTCTTCTTCTCAACAGGAACTACGATGTCACCTAATGAGAACGAAAGACCTCCTTTGAATGCATTTGAATAACCTAAGTCTTTCATAGCATCCAAGAACTTCACAGTGGTAGGGAAATCTGTATCGGCAAGTACTTTACCAATAACATTTCTTAATGATTTCTTCGTAAGAAGTTCATTAATATATCCTGACTGTTTAGGAACTATCTGGTTGAATAAGATTCTACCAACAGAAGTTTCAGTTAATTTCGTTGTGATTTCACCGTTTTCTTTGATAGGAAGTCTACATCTTACTTTTGCGTTCAATGAAACTCTACCTTCCGCATAAGCGATTTCCGCTTCTTCCGGAGAATAGAATGCAAGACCTTCTCCCAATACTTTTTTCTCATCTGTAGAGCTTAATTCTTTGGTCATAAAGTAAAGACCAAGAACCATGTCTTGAGATGGTACCGTAATTGGAGAACCGTTTGCCGGGTTCAAGATATTCTGAGAACCTAACATCAATAACTGAGCTTCCAAAATCGCTTCCGGACCCAACGGTAAGTGTACCGCCATCTGGTCACCATCAAAATCGGCGTTGAATGCTGTTGTTACTAATGGGTGTAATTGGATTGCCTTACCTTCGATCATCTTAGGTTGGAAAGCCTGAATACCCAGTCTGTGCAAAGTAGGCGCTCTGTTTAATAAAACAGGGTGACCTTTCATTACACCTTCTAATATATCATATACTACAGGTTCTTTTCTGTCAATAATTCTTTTTGCAGATTTTACAGTTTTTACAATCCCTCTTTCAATCAGTTTTCTGATGATAAATGGTTTGTAAAGTTCCGCTGCCATATCTTTAGGAATACCACATTCGTGAAGCTGTAAGTTTGGACCTACAACAATTACCGAACGAGCAGAGTAATCTACCCTTTTCCCTAGTAAGTTCTGACGGAAACGACCTTGTTTACCTTTCAATGAATCTGAAAGTGATTTCAATGGTCTGTTTGATTCAGATTTTACAGCAGAAGATTTTCTTGTATTATCGAATAATGAATCTACAGATTCCTGAAGCATACGCTTCTCGTTTCTCAAGATTACTTCAGGAGCTTTGATCTCCAATAATCTCTTCAAACGGTTGTTTCTGATAATTACTCTTCTGTAAAGGTCATTTAAGTCAGAAGTTGCGAAACGCCCTCCATCCAATGGAACTAATGGTCTTAGTTCTGGTGGTATTACAGGAAGTACACGCATAATCATCCACTCCGGTCTGTTGATCATTCTTGTATTAGCACCTCTCAATGCTTCTACAACGTTCAATCTTTTTAGAGCTTCAGTTCTTCTTTGCTTAGAACCTTCATTGTGAGCTTTGTGTCTCAAATCGAAAGACAATGCATCAAGATCAATTCTTTTTAGCAATTCTTCAACAGCTTCGGCACCCATTTTGGCGAGGAACTTGTTTGGATCTGCATCATCAAGATATTGATTATCCGGAGGAAGAGTTTCTAAAACATCTAGATATTCTTCTTCTGTAAGGAATTCTTTCTCATCAAAATCAGAACCATCTGCTTTCTTAGCGATACCTTGCTGAATAACAACATATCTCTCGTAATAGATGATCATATCTAATTTCTTAGAAGGAATACCCAAAAGGTAACCGATTTTGTTTGGTAAAGAACGGAAATACCAAATGTGCGCAATAGGAACAACCAAACCAATATGTCCGATTCTTTCTCTACGTACTTTTTTCTCCGTAACCTCTACACCACAACGGTCACAAACGATCCCTTTGTAACGAATTCTCTTGTATTTACCACAAGCACATTCGTAATCTTTGATAGGACCGAAGATTTTTTCACAGAACAAACCGTCTCTTTCTGGTTTGTGCGTTCTGTAGTTAATAGTTTCCGGCTTAAGAACCTCCCCTCTTGAATCCTGTAAAATAGACTCAGGAGAAGCTAAACCGATGGTTATTTTATTAAATCTACTTGATTTATTTTTATTTGACATTTGTTAGATTTTAAATTTTAGATTTTAGATTTTAGATTAACTTTTGAATGTTCCCATTCAACATTTATAATTTAAAATTTAAAATTATTCCTCTAGTCTTACGTCTAATCCAAGACCTTGTAACTCGTGAAGTAATACGTTGAAAGATTCAGGAATACCTGGTTCAGGCATTGCTTCACCTTTTGCAATCGCTTCATAAGTTTTTGCTCTACCAATCACGTCATCAGACTTCACAGTCAAGATTTCTCTCAGGATATTTGATGCTCCAAATGCTTCAAGAGCCCAAACCTCCATCTCTCCGAATCTCTGACCACCAAACTGAGCTTTACCTCCTAATGGCTGCTGAGTAATCAACGAGTAAGGTCCGATAGAACGTGCGTGCATTTTGTCATCTACCATGTGTCCAAGTTTCAACATATAGATAATACCTACTGTTGCAGCCTGTGTAAATCTTTCTCCGGTACCACCATCATAAAGGTGAGTGTGACCAAATTTAGGAACTCCTGCTTTCTCAGTATACTCTGTAATCTGATCAAGAGTTGCCCCATCAAAGATTGGCGTAGCAAACGTCATCCCCAATTTCTGACCAGCCCATCCAAGAACTGTTTCATAAATCTGTCCGATGTTCATACGAGAAGGTACCCCAAGTGGATTCAATACGATATCAACCGGTGTTCCGTCTTCCAAGAATGGCATATCTTCTTCACGAACGATTCTCGAAACGATCCCTTTGTTACCGTGACGACCCGCCATTTTATCTCCAACGTTTAGTTTACGTTTTTTAGCGATATATACTTTAGCCAATTTCATAATACCTGCAGGAAGCTCATCTCCGATAGAAATTGCGAATTTCTCACGGTTTTTAACTCCTTGAATATCGTTGAACTTGATTTTGTAGTTGTGAATTAATTGTTTGATCAATTCATTCTTATCGTTGTCAACCGTCCAATCTGCACCGCTAACATTTACGTAATCTTCTACTGAAGTCAATAATTTGTGAGTGAATTTCACCCCTTTACCGATAATTTCTTCATCTAAGTCATTCGTAACTCCCTGAGAAGTTTTACCGCTAACTAAAGTGTTTAATTTTTCGATTAAAGTATTTCTCAACTCGTCAAACTTAGCTTTGTAAGTATTTTCAATCTCTTCAAGCTTAAGTTTTTCTTCAGTTCTTTTCTTTTTATCTTTAATGTTTCTAGAGAACAATTTTTTGTTGATCACAACACCTCTCAATGAAGAATCTGCTTTCAATGAAGCATCTTTCACATCACCGGCTTTGTCACCAAAGATTGCTCTAAGAAGTTTTTCTTCAGGAGTCGGGTCAGATTCACCTTTTGGAGTAATCTTACCAATCATGATATCACCAGGCTTCACTTCAGCACCGATTCTGATCATTCCGTTCTCATCAAGATCTTTTGTAGCTTCTTCAGATACGTTTGGAATATCTGCTGTCAATTCTTCCATACCTAGTTTGGTATCACGAACTTCAAGAGAATACTCATCTACGTGGATAGAAGTAAACCAGTCTTCACGTACAACTTTTTCGTTGATTACAATTGCATCCTCAAAGTTGTATCCTTTCCAAGGCATGAAGGCTACCACTAAGTTTCTACCAAGAGCTAATTCTCCGTTTTCGGTTGCATAACCGTCGCAAAGAACCTGACCTTTATGTACCGTTTCACCTACTCTTACGTTTGGTCTTAGGGTAATTGTCGTACTCTGGTTAGTTTTTCTGAACTTAGTCAGTTTATATGTTTTTGTAGCAGATTCGAATGATACTAAATCTTCGTCATCGCTTCTTTCATATTTAATTGTAATCTGATCAGCATCTACATACTCCACGATACCATTTCCTTCAGCATTGATCAAGATTCTAGAATCTTTTGCAACCTGCTGTTCCAGACCTGTACCTACAATTGGAGCTTGTGGCTTCAACAAAGGAACCGCCTGACGCATCATGTTTGATCCCATCAATGCACGGTTTGCATCATCATGCTCCAAGAATGGAATCAATGAAGCCGAAATACCAGAAATCTGGTTTGGTGCAACGTCGATCAAATTAACCTGAGAAGGCTCAACTACAGGATAATCACCATCTAATCTGGCAATAATTCTGTCTGTTAAGAACGCTCCGTTATCATCTAGCTCAACGTTTGCCTGAGCAATTACTTTATCTTCTTCGTCTTCTGCATTCAGATAAATAGGATCAGCATGTAAATCTACGGTGCTTCCTTCTACTTTTCTATATGGAGTTTCAATGAAACCTAAAGAATTGATTTTTGCGTAGATACCCAAAGAAGAGATCAAACCAATGTTTGGTCCCTCAGGAGTTTCGATAGGACATATACGACCATAGTGAGTATGGTGAACGTCACGTACCTCGAAACCTGCTCTTTCTCTAGATAAACCACCAGGTCCTAGGGCAGAAAGTCTACGCTTATGCGTGATTTCTGATAGAGGGTTGGTTTGGTCCATGAACTGAGAAAGCTGGTTGGTACCAAAGAATGAGTTAATAACTGATGTTAAAGTCTTCGCATTTACAAGGTCAAGTGGAGTAAAGATTTCGTTATCTCTAACGTTCATTCTTTCCTTGATTGTTCTTGCAATTCTCGAAAGACCTACACCGAACTGTCCTGCTAATTGCTCACCAACAGTTTTAATTCTTCTGTTTGATAAGTGGTCAATATCATCAACATCAGTTTTTGAGTTTACTAACTCAATCAGATGTCTTACAATCGCAATAATATCTTCTTTTGTAAGAACTTCAGTTGTAGTTGGGATGTTCAGGCTCAACTTTTTGTTTAGTCTGTAACGTCCTACTTCACCAAGTGAATATCTTTGCTCAGAGAAGAATAATTTTTCAATAATTCCTCTTGCAGTTTCCTCATCGGGTGGATCTGCATTTCTTAACTGACGGTAAATATATTCAACCGCTTCTTTTTCTGAGTTGGTTGGATCTTTTTGTAACGTATTCTGGATGATAGAGAATTCGTTTGAATTTTCTTTGTGAATCAAGATAGATTTCACACCAGCATCCAAAATAAGATCTAAATGTTCTTTTTCAAGAATCGTTTCTCTGTCTAAGATGATTTCGTTTCTTTCGATAGAAACAACCTCTCCAGTGTCTTCGTCTACGAAATCTTCGAACCAAGTGTTCAATACTCTCGCAGCCAAAGTTCTACCTTCTACTTTTTTAAGGGCAGCTTTAGAAACTTTCACTTCTTCTGCAAGGTCAAAGATCTGAAGAATGTCTTTATCAGATTCGAAACCGATTGCTCTTAGCAATGTAGTTAAAGGTAATTTTTTCTTACGGTCGATATACGCGTACATTACGCTGTTGATATCGGTAGTAAATTCCATCCAAGATCCTTTGAAAGGTATAATTCTTGAATAGTACAATTTTGTTCCGTTTGCGTGGTAAGTCTGACCGAAGAATACACCCGGAGATCTGTGTAACTGAGTTACAATAACACGCTCTGCTCCATTGATAATGAATGAACCAGACGGAGTCATATAAGGAACCGGACCTAAATAAACATCTTGTACAACAGTCTGAAAATCTTCATGTTCAGGATCTGTACAGTATAATTTAAGTCTAGCTTTTAGAGGAACTGAATAAGTTAAACCTCTTTCCACACATTCGTCGATCGAATAACGTGGAGAATCTACCAAATAATCTAAGAATTCCAAAACGAATTGGTTTCTAGAATCGGTAATTGGAAAGTTTTCCTGGAAGGTTTTATGCAAACCTTCTTTCCTTCTGTCTTCCGGAAGTGTATCTAGCTGGAAAAAATCTTTAAACGACTCTAATTGGATATCTAAGAAATCCGGAGTAATGATTTTTCCTTTCGCCGTAGAGAAATTAATTCTCTCATTTCCTTTAGTAACTGCTGTTGTTTTACTCATAAAACTTTTAAGAAAGGGTTAAAAAATATTTTGATTTATACAAAAAATATCAGAAAAAGAATGAAAGAGAAAGAAAGCAAAAAAAAGACATTTGATGTTTGGCGCTATCAGAAGTGGTCTTTTGATCCTAATTCTTTGTTTTTATACTCTAATTCTAACTGCAACGCTGGTATATCTTTTCACAGCGTAATGCAAAATATTTTTAAATTTTACTTTTGATGAAAAAAAATTACAATTTCGCAAACAAGAAAATCCCTTTCAATAAAATGAAAGAGTTGATTCACAATGTTTTACCTTAATATGTATAGTTTTAGCGCCAAAAGAACTGCAAATATACAACATAAATATCAGTTTGACAACAAAATAACCACTTCGTTTTGAAGTGGTTATCTGTTTTGCAATTAATATTAAATCTTATGGTTTCCAGAAAGACCATTCTTTGCCGTTGTAAACGGCTAATTGCTGCGGAGTCGTACCCGTTACGTAAACCATCATTCCCGCACTTGGATTTACAATATCAGTATATGAATTTACCCTTGGTAAAACCATCGCCTTATCTGTATCTCCTAAAACTAAAATGCCTGAAGTTGTATCTGATGAAGGCGTACCTCCAATTAATGTTTTTGCCGTTGAAATATCTGTTCCTGCATCCGGCGAAATTACAGGATTCGGAAGAAATGCTCCATTAGATAAATCAAACCACTCAAACACTGTAGTAGAATTGGCAACGTTCGCTCTTGCAAATTTCACTTTTTGCTGTGTTGCACTAGTATCAAACACCAATGTTCCTGGAACTGCTCCCGTTACATCGCTCGTTGCCGTTACCCAGGGTAAAACAATCCCTCTCAAACCTCCAGTGGCATCACCAAATTCAATCACTACAGAAACAGTTGCAGGAGCAGTTGTTGCTGTCGATTTACCAACAGTTACCTGGCTGAATATATGCCCTGAAATAAGTAAACACAATGTTATTATATATTTATTCATTTTATTTTTATTATAGATTGAAATCATCACATGTTTGAGTACTAAAGCATCTCCAAGCATTTGTATTGTCATAGATCTTAAGACAATTAACCGTAGTGTCATAAACTATCATTCCTACTACCGGATTGGTAATGGTAGACAACTGAGCTGTTGTTAGCCTGTTAATAACAAGACCTTTCGTTTTTGCGTCCAATGCCGTATAAGCACCTGTAATTTTCATAGGCCAGTTACCATTATCACCTGCTCTGGACAATGCCGTTATACCGTGGTTGGTGGCTAAACCTCCAGTACCCGGTGAAGTGGCAGGACGGAAGCACCTGTCACATTCAACATCTTTTGTTAAGGAGTTTTGAGAAGTTCCGGTTCCCTGACCTACATCAGCAGATCCGTCGGTATTATCTGCAATACCTGCAATTCCACTTGTATTATTTACTGCATTATTCACCAATAAAGGCACACCATTTCCTCCGGCAACAGTACTTATAACTTGAGAAGGTGTTCCCGATGTCGTTCCGTCTCCCAAAACTTTAATCTGACCTCTAAGTGAAGCTGTAGCGAATGTCAATGGATAAATCTGATTATATCTTACAGTTTCTGAACCTTCCAAAGCATCAGCACAACCGTCTCCATCAGAATCAGCATCTAAATAATTTGCAATACCGTCGGTGTCTGTATCACAAGTTTTTTTTGCAAACAGTGAATATGCGATTGCATCAGCAGTCCCAACACCTGTACTCGTTATTGTAATTGAAGAAACCGATTGACTTCCCATGCCTTTTAATAAAATTCTATGATCATTATTAGAATTTGAAAGACTTATTGAACCTGTCGCACTATTATAAAGAAGATAAGGACTGACGCCTCCCAAATTCATAGAGACGAAAGAAGAAGAAGCCATTCCATTTACTAAAAAAGCATATTGTGCTGTAGAACTTCCAGACACAATTGACGGGTCTAAATCTTCTATATAAAATGCTATTTCAGAGGCTTTAACAGGCGTTGAAAATGAAAATGAAAAATTTACGTTATCAGCTTTCACTACTCTTTGCTGACCTCCATTTTGATTAATATAATAATTTATTTGAGAGTCACTTAGACTTTGAACATTTGTTTGAAAAGAAGTCCCCGTAAAAACAGTTGTTAAATTAGATACAGTATCTCCGTTCCAAGTTCCACTAGAATTTTGAGCTCTAAATCCTATACATTCTTCAGAAATATCCAAAATTCCATCATTATCATCGTCTAAATCCACATTATCAAAAATACCATCATTATCTGTATCAGAAACTCTTTCTGCAGAGGCAGCATTATTTGTTGAATTTGGATCTGATAGCGTAGCACTTGTTACCGTTGCAGTATTTACATAATTGCCTGATGCATTTACCGTAGCATTGATAGTAAGTGTTGCAGAAGCTCCATCATTCAAAGTAGGAATATTCCAAACACCAGTCCCCGAATTATAGGTTGTACCAGCAGTTACTGTAGGAGCAGGAGTTGTAAGTGTGTAGCCAGACGGTAAAACATCTGTAATATTAACGTTGGTATTGTTTGACGCCCCTTTATTGGTAGCCGTTACTACAAAATTCACAGTACTACCAAATGCTGCAGTTGTATTGCTCAAAGTTTTTGCAACTTGTATGTCAGATTCTGCAGCAGATAGACCTAACAAAAAAGCATCCAGACCATCCCAAACTACAGCAGTTGCACTCGCTCCATTTCTATTACCATAAATCTCCAAAACTACTGTCCTTATATCATTATTTTGAAATCGCACTGTTCCTCTTGCAGAGTTTGTAGACTGTGGGTTTGTTGCTCCTGTATAAGTGTTATTTATAGTTTTAGTGGTATTATCTACAATAAGGTTGGTACCGGACAGCTGAGAAATAACAGTACTTGCAAGTACTTCCGTGCCTGCAGAATTTAACACTGATTTTACTGTAAATTCTGCCGTGAGAGATGTGGTAGCACTACCTCCCATTCCTTTGAAATGCAGATGAGGATTATTAACTCCTCTGTTTAAAGTAATTGTGACTTCCCCTAATTTCACCCTCCCATTTCCCGCTTGATTTCCTGCAGCTGCAAGATTAGCTTCAATATAAGCTGCATAATTTTGAGCTATATCTATTCCGGTGCCGTTTGTGGGAACACCATTACTTGTGTACTGTGTATTGTCGCCCACCGCATTTCCAATAACATTCATCAAATCATAGAAAGGCGTAACACCATTGCTACCAAATCTTACCCCAGTAGTAAAACTATTTAAATTAACATTGAAATTTACCGTTAATGCACTTGGTGTAGTATAATTCACCAAAGATGTTGCAGTATTATTATTTGTATCCTTTTGTAAAGCTACAGTGAAATTACTAGAAGTACTAGGATTTGCAGTAACATTTCCCATTTCCAAATCCGGATATGTTTGTGCAAAAGCAAAAGATGCAAACATTAAAGACAAAGCTAATGTTTGTTTTTTTACTTGTTTTAAAAAATATTTATTTAGCATATTACAGTATTAGAACTTCTCACTTAGAAAGCGAGAATAATTATTAATTAAAAAAACGTTTTTTCTAAACTAATACCGGTGGTGGCCTTACAGAAAAGACCTTTGAGAAACAATAATCTAAAGATTTGTTATTGTAATACGTAAAGTTCTGAGTGTATAAATGATTTAATGCTTTTGTGGCAAAACAATCGTCTTTTAAAAAAAATATTTTTGAATAATCTTTATTATCTGTGCGATAACTTATACAATCAGCATTTCTCCTTTTTGAACCTGAAAAGTGACCAGAAGATGGCCAACATTCTAAATGATCTGCAATAAAATTTACTTTTCTCTTTTCGTATTCTGATATTTCTTTTTTTATTTTTTTTAGAAAATAAGCACTCTTATTTAGAGCATCATTCCCTACCTGTTCTCCACTAGCATTGAATTTTTGCTGAGAAATTCCTTTAGAAGAGATTATTAAATAATCCCTGTCTGCAATATTTATTTCTGAAATTGATGCTTTGTCAAAAACAATTTTCTTGTCCTCAATTTGTTGATTAAAATCTTTGTCGTTCGAATATATTTGAGTGCCGTTTCTAAGTAAAATCAATCCTACTTGACTATTTTCCTCATTCGGAGTTTCTATATTTTTTCCTGAAAAATCAGTTTCCACTCCTACAGCACCATTCCCTACCTGATTATCTGAAAGAGAAAAATTCTTATTTGAAACTGAAAATAATGCTTGATTGGAAATATTTGCGCTATGCTTAATCTGCTGGCTAAAATCTTTGTCATTTGAGTATATTGCTGCATCTTTAAGCGAAATTTGGCCAAAATTGTCATTACCAGTTTCGTAATTGTTCTGTGCCGACAAAAAATCAGAATAAAAAAGACAAAATAATAAAGTAAAGAAAAATACAACACCCTCAGATTTCTTAATGAAATCGAGCATTTTCGGATTTTTGAGCAATAAATAATTAAGAACCTTCGACATTAAATTATCATCTAAATTTAGACTAATATTTAAGATATATCAATAAATTAAAATAAAATATAAAATTTCATAAAATTGACGATCAAAATCAATAATATTTCTATCATATCTATTCTTACAAGAGGTTTCAATTTTAAACTAAAAAAATAACCACTTCGTTTGGAAGTGGTTATTATAAAAATAATTATTTTAAATATTTTAGCTCTCTGCTCTCCAATAAGACCAAACAGTTCCATTGTAGACACAAAACAGTTTTTTAACTGCATCGAAAACGATCATTCCCGGTGCAGGATTTCTAATTGTATTTGCAGGATCTGTAACCAATGGTGGAATCATAGCCTTATCGGTATCTGCTAACACAAGAATTCCCGGAGTATTGTCGGTCAAAACGCCTCCTATTTGGGATTTTGCCGTTGTTTGCTCCACAGCTGGGCTTACTTGTATAGGAGCTGCAATCACAGCATTTGCTCCCGTAGCCGGTAATTCGTTGGTACGAACGGTAAGATCTACCCAAGTTCCGTTATTTCTTGAAAGCTTCACTCTACTATCATTACGGTCAAATATAAGAGCTCCTCCTTTGGCAGTAGCACCCGGATTCAAACTTACACCTGCTGCATTCGTGACCCACGGCAATATCAAACCTTTATTACCTGTACCAAATTCCAAAGAAACACCTGCCTGAGCAGTACTCTTTCCAATAGCAACCTGAGCAGAAACTACTATTGATAATGATAGGCTTAAAAATATTGAATATATAAATTTCATTTTTTTCAATTTTTAAAAATTAATTTTCTTCAGGACAAGATTGTGTATTAAAACACTTCCATCCGGTTCTTGTACCATCTACGTTTACTTTCATACAGTTATTGGTTGTATCATAGAACGTCATCCCTATCACAGGGGTAGAAATCACCGGAACATTAGAAGCATTCACAGGCTCACCAGCAATTACAGTTGTACCCACTGTAGTTATAGCAACCGGCATTCTATTCATCACAAACGCTTTGGTATTGGCTTCAAGAGCTGTCCATCCGTTATTTCTGATCATCGGCCAGTTGGTATTATCTGCTCCTGCTCTATTGAATGCTGTGATACCGTGCATTGTCGCATTATCTGTACCCAAAGTTGTTGTTGGATTTCTGTAACATTTGCAGTCATTAAGAGCTGAATTTTGAGAATTTCCAATTGCCTGACCAACGCCTGCAACAGGAGAAGTACCCGTATTATCTGCTACACCTGCAGTCCCTGAAAGACCTATGCTTGCATTGGTATTATTTGCAGAATTGTTAACCACCTGAGGAACACCATTGGCCGCTGTAGCTGTACTGATGATCTGTGAAGGTGTACCTGTTGTAGTACCATTAAATCTAACATTAATCTGTCCCGGGTTTGCAGCAGTAGAAGGATTAACCATTGAATAAGTAACATTTTCTGAACCTTCAACAGCATCAAAACATCCGTCTGCATCTGAATCTAAATCCAAATGATTAGAAACTCCGTCATTATCACTATCTAGCTCAATAGAAGTACTACAGAAATCATTGATTCTTATACGGTGTACGTTTGTAGAACCTCCTGTAGAAGCTGTAAAACCAAAACGAACTTTAGTTGTACCGAAGTAAGTAATTGCAAAATTCGCTGTTGTGAGAGTGCCTGCAGTGATTCCGTCTACCGTGTAAGATATCGTCTGTGTAGCTGCATTCCAAGTCACAGTTACTGCATGATAAGCATTATTTTCTAACTGACCCAGATCTACTGCAGTTGTAAGACCTGTACCCTGATTATCAGAATCCCAAATCTGGCCGTGATCTGCAGCTATATCTCCCACAGAACTGGTATTATCGTACGTATCTAATTCCAGTACTAAACCATTAGCAATCCCAAGCGCTCCCATTCCTCCTCCGGTAGCACCTACTGCAGCAGTTCCGTTAGGAGAATTTTGAAATACGATGGCTATTCCATCAGCACCTGCATCAAACTCTCCCAAGAATGCATCAAAACTAAAAGAAAAACTTTTTGTAAAATCTATTTTTCCGACTGACCAGTACTGACCGCTCTGAGTTCCTAAATTTGGTGTTAATTGTGCAATATTTGCGCTGACTCCGGTAGCATTATTGTTGGCTACAAATGTAAAATTATTCAAAAACGAAGCAGTAGCCAGACCATTTTCTACACAGTCTAAAATACCGTCATTATCATCATCAAGATCCGCAGTATTGGCAATACCGTCAAGATCGAAATCTGAACATTTATTAAGCGCTGCGTTTTGAGAAACACCAAGACCTTGTCCGTTACCAACAGCAGTAGGAACTCCATTTGAATTAACCGGGCCTGAAATCTGATTATTAGCATTCAATTGTGAAGATGTAATATTTGCTGTTCCTTCAGCGGCATCAGGACATCCGTCACCATCAGAGTCTGTATCTAATGAGTTGGGTATTCCATCTGCATCTACATCACATGAGTAGGGTGTAAAAACAATATTATCAAGACCCACATCATTACCATTACCACCATTTCCTTGAAGATTGACAATTTCCAGAGTGACCGCGGTTGAGGTTGCGACAAACTCCATGCTCAATCTTCTCCATACATCATCATTTGCCATACCTATACTATTAGAGTTGGCAGTCGCCAATACACTGTTATTACCGGCATCTCTAATCGTAAGCTGAAGACTAGGTATATCTGTAAGGCCATCAGCCAAACCAGCCATATCGATTCTGAAGCGATAATTTCTCCCCACAATAACCGCTAAATTGGAAATTCTATAAATTGCCTGATTCAAACTAGCCGCAGAACCTACATTGATCATAAGATATCTGCCATTAGTATCTCCCGATGTTATAACATTATAACCTGCATCTTTATCAGACGTAACGGGTAGATTGGTTTTTGTGTAAGTAGCCGTTCTCACACCAGAGGTTGTTACGATATATGAGCCATCTTGAGGATCTCCTGTGGCCAAAGTGTGAAGTAAAATATTAGGATCAGAACCTGTAGTAGTTCCTGTACCGAAAGTATTACTGTAAACAGGAGGACCTTCAGTTTTTGAACCGCACACATCTTCTACAGTATCTAGGATACCATCATTATCATCATCAAGATCAATGTTATTTGCTATCCCATCGCCATCAGAATCTACTGTTTGTGCAGACAAATTGGTAAAAGACAACACGAAAAATATTAATACAAAGAATTTTGTATTAAACATGCAAAAAAAGCTTTTCATAAATTATTAATTAAATTATTAAAATAGATTTCCCAGTAGGCTACATTGTGCTTACTGAAAAAAATCAGATATAATTAATTAAATAAGGTGGCGGTCTTACAGAAAAGACCTTAGAGAAACAAAAATCTAAAGATTTGTTATTGTAGCATTTATATTTTTGAGAATGTAGAAAATCTAATGCACGCTTTACAAAATAACCTTTAGCTTCCGCATATATTTTCGAAAAATCATTCCCGTTATAATTGGGACAGATATAGTTTTTTACAGTTGTACTAGAAGAGAAAAACTGAGACGTTGAAGGAGAATTATGAAAAGTCTCAGTTTCAAAAAACTTGCTCTTTAATTCGTAATCATCAATCTTTGCCTTGATTTGTCTGATAGCTTCTCTTCGCTTCTTCTCCTGTGAAGATTTTAATTGCTGCGCAAGGTTGTGAGCTTTAGGGCGACGAGACGACAGTACCAGAATTTTTGAGTTGGAAGATTTTCCAAAAGATAAATTTGCATTCTCAATGATGATTTTTTTCTGAAGAATCTGTTTATTAAAACTTTCATCTGAAGAGTAAAATACAGCACCTTTTGCTAAAACGATAGTAACAGACTGATCAATAGAAGATTTTTTTTCCTGAGTATAAAAAAAATTAGATGAAAATAAAATAATTAAAATTACGATACGAAAAATACAAGATCTTTTTTGAAAGCTCAAGTTTTTCATAGCTATAAATTGAAAAGATAGAGTTTCTCTCAATCATTATAATTTGCTGCAAAAATAAAAAATAAAATGATTCAAATCATACTGCAAAGCGGTTATAGACGGATATTTGCCTTTATTCAGAGACTGCACAAATTAGAAAATACGCCGATTTCCAGTCCAACATATTATTTAAATACAAAAATCAATAGTTTAACATAATATTTTAAACTTGTACCAATAAGATAAATTAAAAATAAAAATTTAAAAAATTTCACTACTACACTACTAAAATTCTCTAAAAAGA
>Ga0302215_10000256_pt1 | contig 40040 bp, 34 predicted proteins | sample II_Fen_N3_1_FD_194580 | JGI IMG/M metagenome (GOLD analysis project Ga0302215, IMG submission 194580) | Peat permafrost microbial communities from Stordalen Mire near Abisko, Sweden - II_Fen_N3_1 | ecosystem: Environmental > Terrestrial > Soil > Wetlands > Permafrost | place: Sweden: Abisko... | reverse complement strand
CCTGCATGGTTTTATAGCGGCAGAAAACATCTTTGATGGTTCGCCCCATGACGTGATGAATGCCCGGCAGCCCGTTGGCCGAAGGCGGTCCTTCATAGAAAACGAACGATGGTTTGCCCTCGCGGGTTTCGATACTTTTATGGAAAATGTCTTTCTCGTCCCATTGCGACAACATTTCCTTGTTGATATCTGATAAATTCAGACCGGAATATTCTTTAAATTTCTTCATTTGAAAAATTACTAATTCAGGGGTGCAAAATTACAAAAAAAATCCCAAATATAAACTCATTTAAAACTGGAATTACTTGTGTCTTAAATAGAAAATAGGGTTAAATCAGGTTTAATTCTGATTTAACCCTATTCAGCGGAGAGAAAGGGATTCGAACCCCCGGTACCCTTTTGGGGTACACACGCTTTCCAAGCGTGCCTCTTAAACCACTCGAGCATCTCTCCATTTTGGGAATTGCAAAAGTAAAACAAAAAAATGAGATACTAAAACAAAAAATCAGATTGCAAACAACGATTTTGCATTGCGTGTGGTTTGCGCGTCGATTTGTTCTACGGAAGTATTGTAAACTTCGGCTAATTTTTGGCAAACGAGCGCAACGTATGCACTTTCGTTGCGTTTGCCGCGGTATGGGGCGGGAGTGAGGTACGGCGAATCGGTTTCGAGCAGGATGTGTTTTATATCAATTTCGCTGACAACTGATGCCAGTCCTGAGTTTTTAAAAGTAACAATGCCGTTTATTCCCAGCATAAATCCACCGAACTCGATAATTTCGAGGGCCTGGTCGAATGTTCCGGTAAAACTATGAAAAACGCCTTTCAGACCTGAATTTTTATAGGGTGCAAGTGCATTCATTGTCTCGCGGAATGAGTCGCGGACATGAATGATAACCGGTAGATTGTATTCCAACGCCCAATGGATTTGTTGCCGAAAAGTACTTATTTGTTTGCCAAGAAAGGATTTGTCCCAATACAAATCAATACCGATTTCGCCAATGGCAATCCAGTTTCTCCGCTTTAATTCGGAGTCGATAAGAGCAAGTTCTACCAGATAATTCTCTTTTACACTCGTAGGGTGCAAGCCAATGGCGCCGAAACAATAACCGGGATATTCAGCTTCCAGAGCCAGCATTTGTGGCAAAGTACCGCTGTCGCAATTGGGCAAAATAATGTGGCTAATACCCGCATTTTTAGCCCGCTGAATGGTTTCGGCACGGTCAGCGTCGAAATCTTCGGAATAAATATGGGAATGAGTGTCTATCAAAGCATTTACTATTTTGTCATTTACTATTTACCATTTATCTAAAAAACTATCAAACAATTGTGTTTAAATAGTAAATGGTAAATAATATAATGGTCAATTCTTATTTATTCCCACTCAATGGTAGCGGGGGGTTTGGAGCTGATATCGTATACCACGCGGTTCACGCCTTTTACTTTGTTGATGATTTCGTTGGACATTTTAGCAAGGAATTCATACGGAAGTTGGGCCCAGTCGGCTGTCATGGCATCGGTGGAAGTTACTGCGCGCAAAGCGACTGCATTTTCATACGTACGTTCATCTCCCATTACACCTACCGATTGAACAGGAAGCAAAATAACACCCGCTTGCCAAACCTTATCGTACAGGTTCCAGTCGCGGAGTCCGGTAATGAAAATGTCGTCGGCTTCCTGAAGAATGCGTACCTTTTCAGCAGTAATATCACCGAGAATACGTACGGCCAATCCCGGTCCCGGGAAGGGCTGACGTTTGATGAGATGATGCATCATGCCTAACTCCGTTCCCACACGGCGCACTTCATCTTTAAAAAGCAAGCGCAATGGTTCACAAAGTTTCAGATTCATTTTTTCGGGAAGTCCGCCCACGTTGTGGTGCGATTTAATCACAGTTCCGGTAATGGAAAGCGATTCGATAATATCGGGATAAATGGTGCCCTGCGCCAGCCATTTTACATTTTTTATTTTGTGCGCTTCTTCATCAAACACGTCGATAAAGCCGCTGCCAATGATTTTGCGTTTTTGTTCGGGATCGGAAACACCTGCCAAAGCATTGTAAAAACGTGATTTTACGTTTACGCCTTTTACGTTCAGACCCAAATGTTCGTAATCACGCATCACGTTTTCAAACTCGTTTTTGCGCAATAAACCGTGGTCAACAAAAATACAGGTGAGGTTTTTTCCAATGGCTTTATGCAGCAAAACGGCAGCCACGGAAGAATCGACTCCACCCGAAAGGCCTAGAACGACTTTATCGTTTCCAAGTTGTTTTTTGAGTTGAGCCACCGTAGTTTCGACAAACGAAGCCGGCGACCAGTCTTTTTTACAACCGCAAATAGCCAGAAAGTTATCTAATATCTGGGTTCCATCCAGCGTGTGAAAAACTTCGGGGTGAAACTGAACGCCCCAGGTTTGTTCGCCGTCCACTTTGAAAGCAGCCAGTTCCACATCGTCGGAGCTGGCAATTTTATTAAAGTTTTTAGGGATTTTGGTAATAGAATCACCATGCGACATCCATATTTGTGAACCGGGCTGAATGTCTTTCAACAATAAATCGTTTGGATCAATAAATGTAAGATTTGCCCGTCCATATTCACGTGTACCGGCCGATTCAACATTTCCACCCGAGGTAAAAGCCATAAATTGTGCTCCGTAACAGATTCCCAATACAGGGAATTTTCCACGGATAGTACTCAAATCGGTTTTGAAAGAGGTAGGATCGTAAACAGAATACGGACTTCCGGAAAGAATAACACCTTTTATGTCATCGGTTTGTTCGGGAAACTTATTGTAGGGCAGAATTTCGCAGTACACGTTCAGTTCGCGCAGTCGACGTCCAATAAGTTGGGTGGTTTGAGAACCGAAATCGAGGATGATAATTTTTTCCATAATGGAGTGTATGAATTAAAATATCGCGCAAAAGTACAAAAAATCCCTGCTTTACACAAACATAAAAACGCTATTTAAGTTAACAGCAACGAACTGTCGCCGTAACTTAAAAAGCGAAAATCATTTTCGAGCGCATAATCGTAAATTTCCTTCCAGTTACCCTTCACAAATGCAGAAACAAGCAACAATAATGTACTTTTCGGTTGGTGAAAGTTGGTAATCATGCCGCTGACCATCCGAAACTGATAGCCGGGTTTAATCATAATCTGCGTTTCGGCATGAAGTGTTGTCAGCTTATTCTGATCTAAATAGTTCAGAATGTTTTGAAATGCCTGAAGTACGGGAATCTCTTCCGAGTTATCATAAGGTGCCCATTGCGAAACATGAAGACCATCTAAATCCACCGAAGGGGTGCTTTGCAGAAGTTTTCCTAAATAATAAAGACTTTCCAATGTTCGCACTGAAGTTGTTCCTACAGCGATTATGTTATCTGATTTCTTTTGCAGATGTTCAATCGTACTGCGGTGAACGGAAATCACCTCGGTGTGCATGTGGTGTTCGGCAATGTCGCGGGTCTTAACCGGTTGAAATGTTCCGGCACCGACATGCAATGTCAGTTCTTCTGTTACAATATGCTTGTTTTTCAGACTTTCAAAAACTTCAGGTGTAAAATGCAATCCGGCTGTAGGAGCTGCCACCGAACCTTTTATTTTGGAATAAACGGTTTGATAGGTAGTCAGATCGCTTTCTTCGGTTTTCCGGTGGAGATAAGGTGGAATAGGCAGTTCTCCTGCTTTCTCCAGAATATCTGCAAAATGAATGTCCACATTATCCCACGTGAAACGTACCGTGTGTGTATTTCCTTCGGTCTCGAGTAGAACCGCATTGAAATTAAATGTTTTACCACCAATTTCTACGATTTTTGTAAGTGTTCCTTCTTTCCATTTTTTCAGATTTCCCACCATGCATTTCCATGTACATTCGGTCATCGCACCCAGTGATTGAGCATAATCGGCCGGCGATATTGGTTCCAGACAAAACACTTCGATTCGTGCTCCGGTATCTTTCTGAAAAACCAACCGGGCCTGAATAACGCGGGTATTGTTATAAACCAACAAACAGTTTTTGGGTAAAAATCCGGCAATATTTGAAAAAGTGCTTTCGGATATCGACTCATTTTTATAAACAAGCAGTTTGGATGCATCGCGTTTTGCTAACGGATATTTAGCAATGCGATCGTCGGGCAACGGGTAATTGTACTCGTCGATATATATAGGTTTGTTATTTGTTGGGCTTTTCACTGTAAAGGAATCATGTTTTAAATGGCAGACAAAAGTAGTAAAAAATGTTTTAAGAGTGTTTTTAGTGAGGATGTATAAAATCTTTATAAAATCTTTATAACATTGAAAAACATCTTTATGTCAGATTTATAAAATTTGTCGGAACTTTGCACCGGTATATTTTATGTTCAATTTAAGGTAAAAAAGATGACTGACGTTATTAAAAAAGTAAAGAATACCGTTATCGGAAATCCACGCGATTTGGCCGATAGCAGTACGTTTCGGCAAATTTCACTGATTGTTTTTCTGGCCTGGGTGGGGCTCGGTTCAGATGCTTTATCTTCATCCTGTTATGGTCCGGAAGAGATTTACAAGACGCTGGGTGTACATGTTAACTTGTCCATTATCGTTGGAATGATAACTATGGTGACGATTTTTATAATCAGCACCAGTTATTCACAGATAATTAAATTATTTCCTCACGGTGGTGGCGGATATCTTGTTGCTACCCGATTGATTTCGCCCAATGTTGGTATGATCTCAGGTTGTGCTTTGCTTATCGACTACGTGCTGACCATTTCCATTTCGGTTTCCAGTGGTGCCGATGCTGTTTTCAGTTTCCTTCCTATCGGATATCAAAGTTATAAAGTTGCGTTTGCACTTTCCATTTTAATTATTCTTACTATATTAAATCTTCGGGGCGTAAAAGAATCTGTTACAGCCCTGACACCTATATTTATTATATTTATTGTTTCGCACATTTTTCTGATTGTCTATTCATTTACGACACATGCTCATCAAATTCAAACAGTAGCCGTACAAACCGGAACTGAGTTTGGCAGTACTGTCCGTCATTTGGGAATTTACGGAACTATATTTCTGATAATGAAAGCATATAGTATGGGTGCCGGAACATATACCGGTATCGAAGCAGTTAGTAACGGAATTCCTAACCTGCGTGAACCACGTGTTAAGACCGCTATCAAAACCATGCGTTTGTTGGCAATTTCGTTATCGGCTGCTGTGCTTGGATTGATTATTTCTTACTTCCTTTTCGGAGTACATATTCAACCCGGTAAAACAATGAATGCAGTGTTAATCAGCACTGCCATTGCAACTTGGAATCCTGTTTTTGGTCAGACTTTTTTGTATGTAACCCTAATTTCCGAAGCTGCTTTGCTTTTTGTGGCGGCTCAAACCGGCTTCCTCGATGGACCACGCGTTATGTCAAACATGGCTCACGATTCCTGGTTACCCCGTAGTTTCAGCATGTTGAGCGATCGTTTGGTTTCGCAAAACGGTATTTTGATTATGGGTGTTGCTGCCTATTTTGTAATCTGGATGTCAAAAGCATCAGTAGGTTTTTTGGTGGTGCTTTACAGTATTAACGTCTTTATTACCTTTTCGTTGTCTCAGTTTGGAATGGTGAAACATTGGTTTCAGGTTCGGAAAACAGATAAAAAATGGTTGGGAAAACTGTTAATAAATGGAACAGGTTTTCTGTTGACAACATTTATTTTGTTTACCGTAATTATCATCAAATTCGACGAAGGTGGTTGGATCACAATCCTTATTACCGGAGCTTTGGTTGGGCTGGCTCTTTATATAAAAGGTCACTATAATAAAATTGGTCAGGAAATCGGACGAATTCAGAAAATTATGAATTCAAAAATGCCAGAAACAATTGCAGAACTGAATAAAAACCTGGCACGTAAGACAAAGGTAACTGAAGTTGATTATACTGACATGACAGCTGTAATTCTGGTAAATGGGTATACCGGCGTTGGGTTATATTCGTTGTTTAAGATTCTGAGTAAATTCAAGGATGTTTATAAAAACTTCGTATTTATTCAGGTAGGAATTGTGGATGCGGATAGTTTTCACCACGATGCTGTTGTTGACACAATTACCGAAAATATTCAGCAGGATTTGAGTAAATATGTATATTTAATAAACCAGTTGGGTTATAATGCCGAATATCGTTACGCTATCGGAACGGATGTGGCCGAAGAAGTGCTTAAAATTGTTCCCGAAATTATTGAAAAATACCACAATACTACGTTTATCGGAGGCCAGTTAGTGTTTAGTGGAACGTATCGTGCTTCAAGATTATTGCATAACTTTACTATCTTTGCAATTCAACGCAGATTATATAAGTTAGGTCTGACAACGATTATTATTCCGATTTCATTGAAGAAAGCATTGCAGGTGAATCATTATAAATGATTTTAAAATGCCTCTTTTGTCTTTAAGTAAAACCATAAACAATTATAATATGAAACTGAAGTATTTTAAACAAAGTTTGTTTAATCAATTTTTATTGAGCAATTTGACTGTAGTTTTGGTGGCTCTAATCTGTTACATGAGTGTAAATTTGATTGGATATCACAGTGTGGCATTGCTTCTTCTGGCTACAGTTTCAGTTTTAAGCATATTTTTCAGTATTTATCCGGTGCTTTCGGCAGCAGCAATGAGCGCTTTGATTTGGGATTTCTTTTTTATCCCGCCTCATTTTACCTTGCATGTTACAAACTCCGAAGATGCTCTTTTGCTGTTGATGTATTTTGTTATTGCACTGACAAGTGGTATTCTGACCTCCAAGGTAAGGGAACTTGAAAAACTTGAGTTTCAAAAAGAAGAACGCAGCCTAACTCTGAAACTTTATAAGACTCTCTTTGATTCCATTTCACACGAGTTACGTACTCCGATTGCAACCATAGTTGGTGCTTCGGATAATTTGTTACAGAAAGAGGTGAAAATTTCCGAAGAAGATAAATTGGAACTTGTTGATGAGATTTCGGTTGCAGCGTTCCGGTTGAACCGGCTGGTTGATAATTTATTGAATATGCAACGTGTTGAATCGGGGATGCTTGAGATTAAACCCGATTGGTGCGAAGTCAATGAATTAATTAATAGTCCTATTAATCGTTTGAAAAACGAACTTGCCACGCATAAAGTGGAAATAAATATTCAGAATGATTTCCCAATTATAAGGATTGATTTTGGTTTAATCGAACAATCTCTTTTTAATTTGCTTCATAATGAAACAAATTACACACAACCCGATTCAACGATCAGTATAAATGCTGAATACGATGGTAAAAATCTGGTTATTACTATCTCAGATGATGGAAAAGGATTCAATGAAGATGAACTAAAATTGTTGTTTACCAAATTTTATCGCATTACAAGTAATAAAACAGGCGGTACCGGGTTGGGTTTATCTATAGTAAAAGGATTTGTTGAAGCTCATGGAGGAACCGTTCAGGTTGAAAATAACATACCTCATGGTGCCAAATTCACATTAATCATACCAGTCGAAATTTTGCTGTTGCAAGATTACATGGATTTTAGTAATATTGCAGTCAAAATGAATGCTCAATACGAGACTCTGACTGAAGCTTACAGACCAAAACAAGTCAAAACCTTAAAAGATTCTCAGGAAACAGAAGCCGTAGAGTAACTTTCATTTTGATCAAACCAAAAAACAGTTGGGGTATGAGTTCAAAAATGACTGTTCTAATCATTGATGATGAAGTTCAGATTCGAAAGTTATTAGAAATTACACTGAATAATAATGATTATCATACTCTTGAAGCTTCTACAGCCAAAGAAGGCTTTTCAACTGCAGTTGTTCATCCACCTGATTTGATTATTCTGGATTTAGGTTTACCCGACGATGATGGACAAAATGTGCTTCGTAAACTACGTGAATGGTATTTAGGGGCAATTATTATCCTTTCTGTTCGAAGTACCGAGGAAGATATTATTAAAGCGCTGGATAACGGAGCAAACGATTATCTGACAAAACCTTTCCGAACCGGTGAATTGCTGGCACGAATCCGAACGGCTTTGAGACAAACTCAGAATACAACGACCGTACAAAAGCTTGAATTTGATAATTTAGTTATTGATTTGACAACCCGAAATGTAACGGTTGACAATGAATTAATAAAGCTGACTGCAACTGAATATTCACTCCTCACGTTGCTTGCCAAGAATGATGGAAAAGTATTGACTCATCAATATATTCTCAAAAATATCTGGGGACCGGGTTATACGCAACAATCTCAATATCTGCGTGTTTTTGTTGGTCAACTCCGAAAGAAAATTGAACCAAATCCCAATAATCCTAAATTTATTCTCACCGAATCCGGCATTGGTTATCGTTTCTGTACAAAAATAGAAGAATAGCCGAAATTGCTTATCTTTGTAAGCCGAATTACAAATTTAGAAACGAAAAAAAATGATAAAAAAAGGTGATACTGTGCGTTTTCTGAACGCCGTGGGTGGAGGTTTAGTGATACGCGTAGATGAAGCAAAGAAAATGCTTTATGTAGAGGATGCTGATGGTTTTGAAATTCCTGTATTGGAGCGTGAATGCGTCATGGTGGGCGTTGTAAATAAAGAAACCAATTTTCCCGTAAAGGATTTTAAAACCAAACCGGAAACAATCGTTTTAAAGCCAATAGAAATAGCAATTCCCGAACAGAAACCTGAACCTATATTGGAAACTCCGGAAGGTGAAACCCTGAAAGCTTTGCTGGCTTTTTTCCCGATTGATATAAAACAGCTCCAGACTACGTCGTACGAATGTTATCTGGTAAATGATAGCAACTACTATCTGTATTACAATGTCATAAATGGTGAAAACAATACCTGGAAAAGTATTGCCAATGGAACAATTGAACCGAATATGCAGGAATTGCTGACTGAAATAATGAAAGAAGAATTAAGTTCATGGGAAAAAATTCGTGTTCAGTTGCTGCCATTCAAGCAAGGTAAAAATTATACTCCACAACCTGCGATTGATGTCAATCTGAAAATCAATGCAGTAAAATTCTATAAACTCCATAGTTTTACTGATAATGAATATTTTGATGAACCGGCTTTGATCATTGACATTCTTTCTGAAAAGCAGACAGAAACTGAAAATAAAAAAATGGCTGAAATTTCACCGGAAGAAATCAAACAAGCCATGTTTCAAAAGGAAGAATCCGTAGCACGTCCCCGAATTATAAAACGTCCGCAAGTGGCTGAAATTATTGAAGTTGACCTGCATATTAATGAACTGTTGGATTCTACATCAGGATTGTCGAATGCAGCCATGCTTCAGTGTCAGTTAGATAAATTTCACGAAGTGCTTGCAGAAAACAAAAACCGGAAGGGGCAGAAAATTGTGTTTATTCACGGAAAAGGAGAAGGTGTGCTTCGCAAAGAAATTGAAAAGTTACTCAAAACTCAATACAAAGCCTATTATTTTCAGGATGCGTCTTTCCGCGAATACGGTTTTGGAGCTACCATGGTAACAATTAAGTGAAAAGTTGATTAAGTTTATTTGTTAATTAGGATAAAGCCTCTTAACCAATAAACTTAATCGACTAATCAACTACTTACTCAGTCAAGAATAAAATCATCTTTTCAATTGCTTGCTTGCAAACCGGACAAAATTCCGGAGCTTTGTTTGTACGCATTCTACAGTCAAAATAAGGCCGATACAAACCTTTGATCAAATATCCTGCACCTTCAAAAACGCCAATTTTTGCTTTGGTAGAATCATTCAATGGAGTTGGAATTTGTATTCCCGACGGTAATTCAGATTTCCACTTTCTGTCAAACTGGACCAAGGAACTGATATTCGGTTCCCACGGTTCTTTCTTAATATCGTAGGTGTCGTCCAGCACATCTTTATCGTAAAAATATTCATCCGCCAAACCGGCAAACGAATGTCCGAATTCATGCACTGTGACTTGTTTTGCCAGGTCATTATCGGCAGCGGTTAATGCATAGAAATTGTAAATTCCACCACCTCCGTACGTAGAAGTGTTTGCCAGTACATAAATAGCATCATATGGAACTAAGGCAGCTAAATCGCGCAGTTTAAAACTGTTTGGAGTTGTGAGGTAACGCTTTTCGTAAAACGTAAAGAAATGAGACCCAACTGCTGTATTTTTCCAGTTTTCTTCCTGAGGCATTGAGATACCGGATTCTTCGGAAGGAGCTGCAATGGCGTATATATTGATTCGGCCTTTGTATTTGGTAAATGGTTCGTGAGTCAGCAAATTTTGAGCAAGTTGTTGAGCATCTTTGTAAAACTTTTGTTGCTGCTTAGCAGTGTAACCTTCGGCAATTACTGCAATATCAATTGCCTTTTCCGACGAAACAGTTTTTGTGATTGTTTTTACCTGAACTTCTTTTGATTTAGTTTGCTGGATTAATTTGTCGGTTGGGGCTAGTTTATACGAAAATAATTCCTGCCAACGATCTAAATCCAACCGCTTTTCAATGACCAAAGTAGCGGTATTTTTTGGAAATGGAAATTGAATGGTTTGTTCAAAACTTTTACTGGCCGATTTGGCTTCCGGCGTTGACTGCCATTCGTGAAAGAGTGCACAGAAACCATCAACGTAAATTTGTTTTCCACTAATACTGTCTAATAATCGAAAACGGAAATCTCCCAGATTCAGATCATTTGATAAATTAGAATGGCGTCCACCCCAGAAAGGTTCTTGTTTTATTTTAACCAGAAAAACATTGGTTTGAGTTGAGTTTCCACATAAATTGAAATCAACACGGCAGGCCTTATCTGTAAAATAGCCTGAATATTGCTGAGAAAAGACTGCAGAACAGAAAATTAAAAAGAGGATGAGTAGGGATGTTGATTTTGACATAACTTTTATCTTAGTAATGAAGTTGCAAATTAAAGAAAATTTATATACAAAACCTAAATAGAAAACGCTTTTCTTATTTATTTTATTTCCAGCTCATTACTCTTTTTTAATTTGGCTAGGTTTAACGGGCAAAACACATAATAAAACTGCTTAAACTAAATATTGGTTTAATGCATCGTGTTAAATCAAAGTACTGACTCCAATTCACTTTCTTCAGACTGCTGTAATTTGTTGAAAAATAAGATGGTGAATCAGCTTTTTCACGAACAGAAGTTGTGAGCTTATTTTCATTAGCATTTGCAACTGGTCTGCGTTTGGCAGTCACTACCAATGCCGGGAGATGTTGAACTGAATCTTTCATGACAAATGTTTCTTCAACAATCTCTTGATTTTGATCAATACTGATATTTCTCACATCGCATTTTTTATAACCGATCATACTGATTGATAGTGTATATTTGCCCGGTTTTACATTTTCAATTACGAAATTGCCACTTTTGTCGCACATAGCACCATCTTCTGTTTTTAAAGTTTCCAGGTTCTTCAAAGAAGCTGTTGCATATTCAACCGGATGATTCTTTTTATCCGTTACACGACCTTTGACTATGCCTGATTCGTTTGCAAAAGCAGGACCACTTAATAATAGTATCCCTGAAAGCAGGATTAATTGTCCGAATAGTTTTTTTATTGTTTTCATTGCTGGAATTTTTTAGTGATAAGTAATAATTGTTTGTTGATTGTTTATTCTTCAAGGGTAAATGGAATAAATTGTTATTTTTGACCTGTGCTGATATCCTAAGTTATACAATTGTCACCTATTAATTTTGTTCGTAAACGCCAGTAATAACGATCTTATTTCCTCTGAAAATATGGAGTGGATAACCACCAGTACCAATAGACAAGAATTCATTTTTTGCTTTGGCTGAGTTTTTGCAAACATACATTCTGGTTCCTTTTTCGTTTATGTAAAAGAAAGCGTCGGTTGGTTGATTGAAAACCTGATTTCCGAATCTAAAACCTGAAATTTCTTTCTTAACGGGAATTCTCAGAAAATCTTTTCGTTGGAAATTGTTGAATGAACCGTAAAACAGAATGTGTTTTTTGAAATCTGCTTTGGTTACTTCCGATTCCGATTTATATGAATACATAGGTTTGTTTTGGTTCTTTTCCCAAAACACATAACTTTCGATGTCTTTTTTATCGGTATCGGTTAATGTTAACGCATCCGGCAATACCACAAGAACTAAATCGGTTCTGTAAAATGCCATTGTTAATGAGGACCTTTCCTGCGAATTTTCAGATTTATTGGAATCCGCAAAAACAAATGAATTGCTAAAAAGCAAAGAAATTGTAACTAGGGTTACGATAAAGGCTGATTTTGTTTTCATGACTTTTGAAATTTTAAATTATTGTTTATGCTAAATCATAAATTATTAAAAAAATATTTTTCAACATTTTAAAGTTAGACGAAAGAAATATATTGATTGGATTTACTACTGAAAACATTTAACAAAAATAGTAATTCAGCAAAGAAAAATGAATCCTTATTTGACGACACAAAATTACAGTGAGTCAGAATGATAATAAAAATAATAGTTGTTGGAGGCTTGAAATAACGGCATGAAAACCGGATAATGAAGATTGAATTGCCAACGACGAGAAAAAAAATCCTGTTCAAAACTATTCTATGAAAATAAAATTTGAATCGAAGTTCTTCTTAATCATAGCAAAAAATGATGTAATTTTGCAGCTCATTTTGAAGTGATAAATAAACCTGACACAAAAACCACCATTTCATGTCTTATCGCATTTCAGTTTTATATAAAATTCTGTTTTTCAGTTTACTGGCAATCTTATTTGTTTCCTGTAAAGGGAATGATCCAGAAGGTTCTTCAGCCTATATCTCCACTGTTTTTGAATATGTTTATGCGCCCGGACAAAATGCAACTCAGGCGAAGCAAACTGACACAGTTAATTTTATCGGAGAACCTAAAACCGATAAAGGTTGGCTTTATTTAGGTGGTTTTGGAGGTTATGTAATTGCCGGATTTGATCATAATGTGTTGAATGGCGAAGGTGCCGATTTTGAAGTTTATGCCTTGCAGGGTGCATCGCCCGAACCGGCTGTGGTTTATGTAATGAGTGATACCAACGGCGATGGGAAACCGAATGAAACCTGGTACGAACTCAAAGGAAATCAGTTTGATAATTCCAAACATAATTATTGGGTACGATATTTTAAAGCGGTTTCCGATTCGGCAAACGTTACATGGAAAGACAGTAATGGAAATACAGGTGAATTAAAATCGGGTTTTGGTCCAAAATATACTTCCGGTTGGTGGTGGCAACCTATACCTACCGACAGTATTACATTTGTTGGGACTCGTTTACCTGATGCTTTTGATAATAATTCTTCGAACAATTCAGAATATTGGGTGGTGCCACGAGACCGTTTTACTTGGGGTTATGCCGAGAATGTTTTTGGAACTGATTATGAAACTACGGTTGGCGGTAATAAACTGGATATTTCAAATACGGTGGATGCAGTTGGCAACTCTGTAAATCTACCTCATATCCGTTTCGTTAAAGTGCAATCCGCTGTTTTCCAGCAAACCGGATGGCTGAATGAAGTTTCGTCGGAAGTTAGAGGTGCAAAAGATTTGAGGAAATAGACTTTTAGTCTATCACTATCCCGTATTTATCCAGTAATCCGGCAATTCCCATACGCGAAAATCGCGCTTTTTTGATTTTATTTATTTCCGGATCAATGCAGTATAGGAATGATGTTCGGAGATCGGCTTTTTCCAGATTTGTTCTCTGAAAAATGGCCCGTTGAAGGTCGCAGTTATCTAATACAGCCTCGGTCATATCGGCTTCGGTAAAGTCGGTTTCCTGAAGATTGCAGTTTTTGAACCGTGTTTTCTTCAATTTGATTTTGTAGAAAACGGCTAATTTCAGCACACAATTTTCAAAATTTACCAAAAATAGAAACGGATTGCATTCCTCAAACTGAACACCAACCAACTTGCAACCAACAAAATGGATATCATTCAATGCCGTATTCTTCAGACTTGCCAGACTGAAATCGCAACTGTCAAAAGTACATTCCCTAAACGTTACATTCAGAAAATCAGAATTATAGAAGTTGCAGTTTACAAACCTGCAATTTTCGTATATTTCGCAGAGCAACTTTTCAGTTGTGTAATCGAGCCGATCAAAGATTTTATTTTCAATCACAATTTCCGGATTTTTTTACAAAAATAGTAATTTCAATTCAAATATCATAGAAATAAAAACAGAGAACTGCACCTGCAATCCTCTGTTAAATCTTCATTTATCCGAAGTTTCATTCATAAATCCAAACGCTCTTTTTTACATTTACACTCTCAGGAAGTTGACTAATCATAAAAGCAGCAACATTTTCTCTGGAAATATTTGGATTTCCTCTCAGTTTTATTTTCTCGCTCCCATGTACTAAATTTCCGGTTAATGGTCCATCGGTTAATCCTCCCGGACGCACAATTGTCCACTTTAATTTGCTGTTCATGAGTCGTTTTTCGTTTTCATTGTGATCTGCTAACGGAACACGAAGGAAAATATCTGCAATAAATAAGCGAATAGGTTGCCCCATATAATATTTACTTTCGCCGGCACCAATGCTCGACAAATAAATGAAACGTGGAACAATTTCCTGCTCCATTGTTGAAACTATTGTATCAATTCCTTTGACAAATTCGGTTGACCTTTGTTTCAGCGAACCTCCTCCAAGAGCAGAAATACAAGCGTCAGCACCTGAAATAGCATCTTTTATTTTCAATGTTTCATCCAGATTTCCCACTACAATTTTCAAATTAGGATTTTCAATTTGTATTGATCCAGCTTTACGAATATAGGCAACTACCTGATGACCATTTGCTAATGCATGTTTCATTAAAAGAGTGCCTGTTTTGCCGTTTGCTCCGAAAATAACTACTTTCATAAATATATGATTTTATCAAAATGATTTTTTTAATTTATCTTTATTAATTGAACACATTACAATTCTAAATGGTTCGCCATATTTAAAATAAGCACCAAACAAAAAAAGAATTACCTGAAGCAATTCTCTTTTTAAAATTTTGTTTTCCTGGAAATTATTTCCGATTGTCCATCTCTGTTTTTGTTTTTACGCGTAATCCCGGATTCTCTTTTACCATTTTGCGCAGAAATTCTTCAGGATATCCGGCACGAATAATCGTTGTCGGAATTTTATAGTCATTTTGAACAAATTTGCCGTTTTTTTCTGCTTTAATATTTCCATCCATGTATTTCACAAGCAGATATTCTCCCAGTTTTTTCCAGGCAGTTGTCGAATTCTCGGCTTGTGAGTTACTGAAATTTGTCAAAAAAATCCGTGCGTCGGTTTCGTTCATTCCAATTGCCACTTTGTCAATGGCAGGAACAAGTGCATTAAAATCGTTTTCCCACTGAACCTGAACTTTTTTAATGTCAGGAAACATATAGGAATACTTGCTGTAAGCGTAGTTTGCAACTCCGTTATAAATCCAGAAAGCGGAAGTTGGAGAATATTCCAACAGACTTCCATTATCAGGACGGAAACAGTTTGGCGTGGTGTTTATTCCGCAATACATGGGAACATAAAGCGATGTGGCCGGATCGTCAACTCCAAACCAGATAATACCGCCAATATAATCAGGTAACCAACTCCGCATTTGAGCCACAAAGGTAAATCCGTCTTGTTGCGTGGCAGTTGGACGTTCATGAACATATTCCACGCTATCTACTTTAAATGTGAGCGGGCTGCAACGAAGTTTACTGCCAAATGGTCCGGCTGCAATTCCTTTGGTCATATCCAGTTCGGTTCCTTCGTATTGATCGCGCATGCAATCTTTTAATTTCTGAGTGGTCAGTTTTACAATTGGTTTTATCCAAAGTGGCATTCGTTCTGCTGTTTCACCTTTGATGTATGAAATGTATTTGTCCATCGACGGATCCAATTTTCTAAAAAATGCCCAAACCCGTGCTTCGCAGGCACGCAATGCCACATAATCGAGTGGAGCATACGTATCGGAAAAACTAAAATCTTTGTTTTTTCCTTTGAAATAACCTTTTTCACGGGCAAATGCAATTACATCTTCGGAATAAAGACAATTGTTTTTGTCGTCGAACGGAAAAGTGGTGATGCGGGCCTGATTGGCATGAGCCGAAACACAATCGTCCGGAATTCGTTGAGCAACCCATAGAGCACCCTTATTATGCGGACCTTTTCCGACCATTTCCATAATCCAGATTTCATTCGGATCGGCAATGGAGAATGATTCGCCTTCGCTGTAATAACCGTATTGTGCAACCAAATCAGTCATAACTTTTATAGCTTCTCGGGCATTTCTGGAGCGCTGCAAAGCGATATAAATCAAACTTCCATAATCCATTATTGCAGTTGTGTCAACTAATTCTTCGCGTCCGCCAAAAGTAGTTTCTCCAATGCTAACCTGATGCTCGTTCATATTTCCGATTACGGAATATGTTTTTTCGACCTGTTTTATTTTACCAAGATATTTGCCGCTGTCCCAGTCATGAACATCCAACATTGCATCGGGAGCATAGGTTGCCGCCGGATAATGGTATAATGCTCCAAAAAGAAAATATGAATCGGCGTTGTACGAAATAAGTGTGGAACCATCAATTGTTGCCGCCTTTCCTACCAGGAAGTTGGTGCATGCAAAGCCGGCATTTATTGAAAATATGAAAGCGAAAGTGAAGAGAAATTTCCTGATCATTATTTATGTTGTTTTATTACAGATGCAAAGATAAAATTTTGTTGTTGAACTTCAAAATCAAGTAGATTTGGAAATTTATTTTATAATTTGTTGGTATTATTTTTGGAGAAAGACATTTTAATCCAGTTTGGAATAACGAACAAACCAAGTAAAAGGTATAAATAATAGCTAATGATTCTCCAGACAAAAGTTACGAAGATAATAGCGCTGGTTGAAGAGAAAATGTCACCGTAGTATTCTTTAAATGCATATTCTGTTACACCGCTTCCTCCGGGAGTAGGACTAACCACCATGAAAACCCAAAGAATTAACTGACGGGCAAAGACGACCAAATGATTTATTTTTTCTGGACTAAAAGCCATAAAAACAGCATTTACAACTAAAAATCTCGCCGACCAGGTTAATAAGGTCGTTCCGAAAGCTTTTATCCAGAACCAATAGGAATGATCGCCAATATCTTTTGATGCCTGAACCAAATTGTTGGTTAATAAATCAACATTTGGATACCAGCGACGTAAAATCTTTAATTTGAAAAGAGTCAGAAGCATTTGCCGAATCCAGTTTGGACGTTTGAAAATGCCTATAAACATGATACTTGTCCACACTAAACGGGTGAAATACAGGCTTGTGAAAACTACAGCAAAAGTAGAAACAATAACAGACGATGAATTAAAAAGTTCGGGCAGTGGTATAAATAAGAAGACAATCGGACAAACAATTAGAAAGAATAATTCGTCCAGAAATAAATTAACAAACATAATGGTTGTACTTCTTCCTGCATTAATCCCTTCTTTTATCAGGAAAATAACCACCAAACTTGAACCTCCGACCACTGCCGGAGTTACTGCCGAAGTAAATTCGCTCAAAACGTTTATATGAAAAGCCTGTTTCCAGGATAAATCCTTGTCGGTGAGCAGCCTGAAACGCCACATCATACCAAAGTCGCGCATCATCATGAGCAGAAATGCCAAAAGAATAAACAAGGCACTTACAAATGTAAAATCAAAAGTAAAGAAAACGTCAGGATTGAACTCGTCGAGAAAAAGCCAGCCGATTACAAATAATCCAAGCAAAACAGGAATAGCAACCTGATATGCCTTAAATGGTTTTTGAACTTTTTTTGCTTCTTCCTGAATTATTTCTTCCATTTTCGTTGCATTAAGTTTTTATATCTGTCAAGAACTTCGTCAGTCACACTTTCCCACGAACGTGCAATCGTATTGGATGCATTTAATCCGGCGGATTTAATTTTTTCAGGATTAGTAATTAATTCCCGTAACTTTGCCGCAAAAGATTCAGTCGTATTTTCAGTTAGAAACCCGTTAAAATTGTCAGTTACAATTTCGGCAGATGATGCACCGGCAACTAAAATTGAAGGAGTTTGCATGGCACCTGCCTCGCGAACAACGAGTGGAGCATTATCATAAATGGATGGAAAAAGGAATAAATCGGCGGCAGCATAATACTTTTTGATTTGCTCACGTTCAGTAATTACACCTACAAATTCAACTTTTGAACTTAAACCCAGTTTGTCAACCAGTTGTTGTAAATCATCTTTTGCATAACCGGTTCCAACAAAAAACATTTTGAACGAAAGATCTTTAATCAATCCCAACGATTCAACAATTAACCGGGTATTCTTTTCCCAGATGTGTTGACCTACAAAAAGCAAAACCATTTCATTTTCAGAAATATTTAACTCAATGCGCGATTGTTTTTTGATGGGTTCAATAGGCTGGCTGCTGGCAAAATCATTTCCGTTGTCCACAACCTCCACTTTCCCTTTGTACCCGTATTCACGAATTGTATCTTCAACCGATGCTTGTGGAATCCATACCTCATCAGCTCTATCATAGAAATGAATAATTTCTTTGGTCATCATTCCTGCAATTATCTTACTCTTAGTTGATTGTTCAAAATCATCGCGGTATTTTGAGTGAAATGTGGCTACCAAAGGAATTTGCTGTTTACGTGCAATTAGCAGTGCTTCCTTCCCGGAACTAAATGGACAATGTGCATGAACCAAACAGAAAGAAACTTTGTTGATTTTTCTTTTGTATTCAAAGTCAATGTCCGGCATACCCAATCTGTAAGGTTTACGCATTAATATTGGCAGTGATGTATAACGTAAAATCGGGTATGGCTCGTTATCTGAGTAGTTAGGTGATTTGGGAGTAATTACACAAACCGGTTGATTTTTTTGATGTAACCAATACGCGTAATTTTTAGTAGCCAGTGAGACTCCATCCATAATCGGAGGAAAACTTTCGTTAAAAATACCAAAAGTTTTCTGTTCTTCTTTTTTTTCAGTTCGCATGTAACGTGCTTTAGTTTATTGCTTGAAGTAGTAAATTTATAAAATTTATTCGATTTGAATGGAAATGCAAATTACGGAAACAATTTTCACATTTCCATAATTTTTGAACAAAAATACAGTTTTAGTCAGTATAAATAAATTTATTTAACAAGAGAGTTGTTTTTCGTATGACATTTTGATAGTTATTCAATCTATTTTTAGTGTACTTTTGTCTAATATTTCTAACAATTATTATACCTAAAGTGATTTTTTGACTTTTAAAAATCGAAATTCAGGTTTAAACGGTTGATTTTATGATGAAATATTTTTTTAAAGTTACATTGTAAACGTAAGAACAAAGAAGCTGATTGCGTCAAAACCGGTTAGTTTCATGTCATAATCTAAAAGAATTACAACTTATGAATTCAATATTCTTTACTCTTCTATTGGGAACCTCGCTTTATGCCCAATCAAAACCTGTTGAATTGCCAAAAGATTCAGTAAAAAGCAAAGAAATCAAAGAGGTAACCGTTTTGGGCGAATTTACAAAAGCACTTACATTTCCAATGATTGTTGTAAATTCGTCTGAACTACAATCGTCATCTTTTTTTACACCTGCTGATGCATTACAACGGGAAGCAGGAATTTCTATTGCCCGCGATGGAATTTGGTCAACTTCCATTAATGTCCGGGGTTTTTCCGAACAACGTATATTGGAAATGGTTGATGGTGACCGCATTCAAACAGCCACGGAACATTCCGGTCCCATGTCGACAATCGACATGAATACGATTGAAAAAATTGAAGTTATAAAAGGGGCAAGTTCGGTTTTGTATGGAACCGGAGCCATCGGAGGTGTTGTGAATTTTGTTACTAAAACTCCGGCATACAGTGAGTTTTTTCAAACGAAAGGAAATATTGGTACTGAATTTAATACAGTAAACAATTTGTGGGCAAATTTTGCCAATGTTCAATTTACAACTAATCAGTGGTATATCGGTTTAAACGGAAGTTTCCGTACCGCACAGAATACAATGACTCCCGGTGGAATTTTGCCCAATAGTCAGTTCCACGATGCGTCGTGGGGTGTGAAGGCCGGAATTATGTATTCACCCAATCAGGAATTTAAAGCAAATTATCAGCATTTTGAAGGTTGGGATATCGGAATTCCGGGAGGTAGATCATTTCAAGATTCAGCAGTTGCACGTTATATCGGAGTTGCACGAAATCAGTTGGCTGGTGAATATATTATTACGGATATCAATGAAAATCTTCAGAAAATAAGAATTAAAGCATATACACAGAATATCAGTCGTGATGTGGAAATGAAACATATAACCAACCCAATCACACATTTAATAGATCCATCATTAACCATTTTACCAGGCAGTTTAAATAAAACTTCGGGAGTAAAAGTTATCACAGACTGGGATTTTGAAAACAAACAACATCTTATTTTAGGAGCTGAAGGTTGGGAGCGCGATGCTCAGACACTTCGGTTGACTGAGAAAAATAGTGCAGATACGTTGCGTACAGTTACCGGAGATTTGCCAACGCCAAACGCTAAAATGTACGATGCCGGAGTTTTTGCTCATTATTCATGGAAAATTGTACCTGCTAAATGGACATTGGATGCAGGATTAAGGATTGATTATGTTCAAACGGTGAACGATACGGCTTTTAGTCCATTGTTTAAATACACGGTAAAACAGAATGTTCGTGCGGATGTAAATAATCTGGCACGTAGAGTCATGTTTGTAGCTTCATCGCACGAAGACATAGCTTATGCAGCTCATGTTGATCTGGTTTATTATCCTGCCATCAACCAACAACTTAATTTATCACTTTCAAATTCATATCGTGTGGCATCTATCGAAGAACGCTTTAAATTAATCGAACTAGCCGGTCCGAAACATGTTGGAAATCCCGATTTAAAACCTGAAAAAGGAACTTTCTCAAATTTGAGTTATACTTTCCTTTCTGACAATTGGAGAATAAAAGCAGATATTTTTGCCAATTATTTAATGGATTTGATTACTGAAAAACAAGGTACTTATACATATATTGATGCTACCGGTAAAACAGTTTCCGAATCAGCATTTTTAAACGTAAATGTAAGTAAAGCGTTGTTTTTAGGGGCTGAATTGGATGGAATGTGGCAGATCAACAAACAATTTTCGTTGATTGCCAATGCATCCTATACGCGTGCCACCGATGTTGATGGCAATACTTATCTACCGCAGATTCCACCGCTTCATGGTTTTGCTTCCATTAATTATGACAATAAAAAAATAGGAGCTGCTTTTTCAACTTTATGGGCTACCAAACAAAATGAAATTGCAGCGGGTGAAACTGCCACTGACGGTCATATTATTTTTAATGTTGATGCGCATTCTCAAAATATAAAATTGAATAACACTCAATTACAACTGTTTGCAGGAGTTGATAATCTGTTGAATGCAGCTTATGTTGATCATTTGTCTTCAACCCGAGGTGATTTGAAACTGGAATCCGGACGGAATATTTATTTGAAAGTGAAATGGGGTTGGTAGCCCACAAGCCCTCAAATGGGTTTAAGGTTATTTTAGATAAATTCTTATCTTTGCATGTTTGAAATCAACAATTAAAGAATCGATTATGCCACTATCTTTTGATTTGAATAAACTCAACAGTCTCTGCAAAAGCACGATGATGGAGCATTTGGGAATTGAATTTACAGAAGTTTCAGAGGGACGGATTGTTGCCAAAATGCCTGTTGACCACCGAACCATTCAACCCATGAAACGTTTACACGGAGGAGCAACCATGGCTCTGGCAGAATCGGTTGGAAGTGCAGGATCATTGACTTTGGTTAATCCGGCTGAATTTATGGTGCTGGGAGTTGAAATTAATGGAAGCCACGTTGCTACGACAAAAGAGAATGAAGTTTTTGGAATCGGAACCATCGTTCACAAAGGTGCGACTTCACATGTGTGGGAAATACGGATTGAGGATAAAACAGGTAAGTTGATTTCTGTTTGCCGTCTGACCAATCGCATCGTTCCCGTTAAGTATGAAAAATAAACTATGAGTTTTGAACTATCTTCATATCAATTTCTCAGTCGGTTGCAAACGGTTTGCCTGAAACAAAACATTCCGTTTGTATCGTATCGTTTACCGCTTGATACGGAAATAATTACATTGGTTCAACACCATTCGCTCCCTGAAAAATCAGATTCATTACAGGATTTGGATCAGAAAACCGGCTTCATCGTTTCACCCTTTGATGAAACCGCCGGACACGGAACTTTTTTCCTGAAACCGGATTGCGTTTTCTTTTCGAATGAAATTGAAGACATCTACATCCAAAAGTTATCGGAAAACAACAGATTCATTTCACAGGAAAAACTTTCAAATAAAGATATTCAAACGACCACTTCGGATGAATACATCAACAATGTCAATGCTGCCAAAATGGCAATGACGGAAGGAAAGTTCCATAAAGTCGTTTTATCCAAAGTGCGGTTGGAAAAATTGCCGGAAGGTTTTAAACCTGAAACGTTTTTCCTCAAACTTTGCTCAACCTATCCGCATGCTTTTGTTTATCTTATTCAACTTCCAGGAGTCGGTTGTTGGATGGGTGCTACACCCGAACCATTGCTGGTTATTGAGGAGCAACGCGTGAAAACCGTTTCGTTGGCCGGAACGCAAATTGCCACAAATGAAACTGTTGAATCGTACCAATGGAGCTCGAAAGAAATTGAAGAACAGGGAATTGTGACCGGCTTTGTTGAAAATCTGCTTCATTCGCTAAATATTCATCATATCAGCAAAACCGGTCCGGAAAATTATCAGGCGGCAAATCTGATTCATTTGAAAACAGCCTTTGAATTTCCTCAAACTGAATTGAAAAACAGGTTTAGTGACTTGTTGAAAGCCTTGCATCCGACTCCTTCGGTGGGCGGTTTGCCAAAAACAGAAGCTCGGGAATTTATTTTGGCAAACGAAAAGCACGACCGGAGTTATTATACCGGTTTTCTGGGACCGGTGAATATTGAAAACAAAATCAATATCTTTGTAAACCTGCGTTGCCTGCAAGTATTTGACAAAAAGTTTGTTTTATACAGTGGTGCCGGAATTACAACATCGTCTGTTGCCGAAAATGAATGGACTGAAACGGACAATAAGATGATGACCCTGATGAATGTGATGAACAGTTGACAACTACAAAAGATATAATGATATGATTTCAGAGAAATTGCTCAAAGTTCTAATTGTTTTTTTTTGGATAAGCGTTGTGTACTTAACACTAATGTTTATATTTCCATTTGTAATATTGCCAATGAGCGATGAATTTAAAAGTTTAAACTCAAACCCATTTTTGATTTCTATAAATTTACTTTTAAGCATGCCTTTTTTATTTTTATTCTTTTATTCTGTCTACTTTTTTTATAAATATGATAAGTATAGTAAATCAGGTGTCTATTTTTTGTTTTTTCATATGCTCTATTCTTTAATATACTTTTATAAAATAATTTGGAAAAGGAAAAGAGCATTAGTAAATAGCTATGCACAAGAAGTTGTTTTGGGAAACAGAATACACATTGAAAATGAAATTATTGAAGATAATTTTTAAAGGAAAAGAAATATGAACCATTTCCGACAGGGAATTAAAAATATACCCGAAATCTGTGTACAATACGGTGTAAAAAAAGTAATTATTGCCCCCGGTTCTCGGAATGCACCGTTAATCTTTGCTTTTACGGCTCAAACCGAACTGGAATGCCTGAGTATGACCGATGAACGTTCGGCAGCTTACTTTGCGTTGGGAATTGCGCTTCAAACCGGCGAACCGGTGGCATTGATTTGTACGTCGGGAACAGCGGTTTTGAACTTTGCACCGGCTATTGCCGAAGCTTATTATCAGAATTTGCCGTTGTTGGTATTTACTGCCGATCGTCCAGCCGAAATGATTGATCAGGCTGACGGACAAACGCTTCGTCAGGCGAATATTTATGCCAATTACATAAAAGCAAGTCTCGATTTACCGGTTGATTCAAAGCTGGATGTTGATTTGCAGTTTTCAGACCGTCAGGTTTCACAAGCTATTGACACGGCTGTTTCGTATCCGCAAGGTCCGGTGCAGATAAATGTGCCCATGCGCGAACCAATTTACACGGCACTACCCGAAAAACATAGTTTTCCAAAGGTTTTTAAAACGCTGGAAAGTGTAACTCTTCCCACCAGGGAACATTTGGAAAAACTGAAGAATCAATGGACTACTTTTCCTAAAAAAATGGTGGTTTTTGGGGTTTATGCTAAAAACAAAGAACTCAATGCGCTGGCAAACTTATTGGCAAATGAACCGGACGTGGTGGTTATTGCTGAAAATCTGACCAATATCAGTGGCGAACGGATTATTACCCGCCCCGAATCGTTGTTTTCGAGAATCAATCGGGATGGCGGAATTCCAATTCCGCCAAATAATACTGACGGAATCGGAATTCCGTCATCCCAGTTTAAACCTGATTTACTGATTACCATCGGGCATTCTTCCATTTGCAAGCAAATGAAATTGTTTTTGCGGGAGTTCCAGGCAGCTGCTCATTGGCAGCTTGAATCATCACTGCAATACATTGACACGTATCAATGCCTTGATTTGATTATTCCCGGTTCGGCCGTTGAAATATTGAATAAAATGCCTTTCGGAAAAACCAAAAGCAGTTATTCCGAAGTATTTCAGGCGCAAAATAAATTGATTACCCAACGTCATGATGCTTTTGTAACAAATGCACCGCTTTCGGATATGAGTGCCGTGACCAATTTGCTGAAACTTGCTCCGAAAAATACGACATTGCATTTGGCAAACAGCACTTCCGTGCGTTGGACGCAATTATTTCTGACCCGTGAAGATTTGACTTATTTTTGTAATCGTGGAACTTCCGGCATTGATGGAAGTTTATCCACGGCTGCCGGATTTGCGTATGCATCCAAACAACCAACCGTTTTCCTGACAGGTGATTTGTCGTTTATTTACGATTCAAACGGTTTGTGGAATAATTACATTGGCGATAATCTGAAAATCATAGTGCTGAATAATAACGGCGGCAATATCTTCCGCTTTATCGGCGATAAGCAATTGATGGAAAAAAGCCTTGATTTCTTTACCACACCGCACAAAGTGAACATAAAATCATTGGTGGAAGCGTATGGATTGAATTATCTGGCTTGTGACTCAACTGAAGAACTGGAAAACAAAATAGAAAATTTACTTGTTTCAGAAAAAGCAACAGTATTGGAAATATTTACCGATTCAGATTTAAATACTGAGAATTATAAAGGGTATTTTAAAAATATAAAATCACAACTATAATGCAAACTCTCTATCGTTCATTCACAATATTCACTATAATACTATTCCTTTGGGGTTGTGACAAACCGAAAGTTGTATATTCAAAAGTATGGGATTTTACAACAGTGATAGACACAAATTATCAGATAAACAAGATTAAAAATCCCAATATTATTGCCAAGGTTAAAGGTTTTTATGGGGCGAATAACATTATTTTAGACACAACAAATAACTGTTATTTTTATAGTTGCAACAATTTAAATAAATCCGACGTCCAAACAAATGAAAGCAATAGTATACCAGTTATTAATTTGACAGCAGATCAATTGGTTCCGATATCAAAAGAAAACCTTGATTTCTTTTTGAATCATAAATTAAAAAAAGAACCCGATGGGAGTACTATATTACTAATCTCTTCTCCAGTCGATACCATTTCACAAGAATCATTTAAATTTATTGTGCAATATGTAAAAACGAATAATGCAAAAATACATTGTGGAATACGTTTAACAACTGAAGAAGAAAATAAAGTATTATCGAATTTTCATAGAAACAAACTGAATTAATTTAAAGAATATGAGAAACTGGACAACCATTAAAGAATTTGAAGAAATAAAATTCGAGTATTTCGAAGGAATAGCAAAGATAACCATTAACCGTCCGCGGTATCGTAACGCTTTTACGCCAGATACAATCAAGGAAATCATTGAATGTATGGTGTTTTGCCGGGACAGTCAGGAAATTGCAACTGTCATTCTGACCGGTGAAGGCGATAAGGCATTTTGCAGCGGTGGTGACATCAACGTAAAACAAATTGGGGGGTACATTGGAAAAGATGGTATTCCACGTTTGAATGTCCTTGACTTACAAAAGCTGATTCGCAGTCTTCCAAAACCGGTTGTGGCCATGGTAAATGGTTTTGCTATTGGCGGCGGACACGTGTTGCATGTAGTTTGTGATTTATCCATTGCTTCGGAGAATGCTATCTTCGGACAAACCGGACCTAAAGTAGGAAGTTTCGATGCAGGTTTCGGTTCTTCGTATCTTGCCCGTATTGTTGGACAGAAAAAAGCCCGAGAAATATGGTTCTTATGCAAACAATATTCGGCTGCCGAAGCATTGGAAATGGGTTTGGTAAATGCGGTGGTTCCTTTTGATAAACTGGAAGATGAAACTGTGGCCTGGTGTCAGAAAATGATGGAACATAGTCCGTTGGCATTGCGCATGATTAAAGCCGGACTCAATGCCGAACTGGATGGACAGGCAGGAATTCAGGAACTGGCCGGAAATGCCACCATGTTGTACTACATGACCGAAGAAGCGCACGAAGGGAAAGATGCTTTCCTGGAAAAACGCAAACCTGATTTCTCTAAATTCCCAAAAATGCCATAATTTAATTTACAATTTTGTCATTTACAATTTACAATTGGAAAAACCAATGAATATAAAACCCTGGATTGAGGCATTTCGTTTACGAACCTTGCCATTGGCATTGTCAAACACCATTATCGGTTCATGTCTGGCTGCTGCCGATGATAAATTTCGTTGGGCGGTATTTGGTTTGGCAGCCTTGACCACCGTTTTGTTGCAAATCATGTCCAATATGGCTAATGATTATGGTGATTTTGTGAATGGAAAAGACACTGCCGAAAGAATCGGACCTAAACGCATGGTACAGTCGGGTGAAATAACGCCGAAAACCATGTTACAGGGAATCATCGTGATTGGAATACTCTGTGCCGTCTCGGGAGTTACCTTAATTCTAATCGGAACAACCGGAATGAACAGATCAAATCTGTTTATTTTTGGAATTTTGGGACTTGCTGCCATTGCAGCAGCCATAAAATACACGGTTGGAAAGAATCCGTATGGATATCGGGGATTGGGTGATATTTTCGTGTTTATTTTCTTTGGATTAGTAGGCGTTATAGGAACATATTTTCTGCATACTCAAGGTTATCGTTGGGATTTATTACTTCCTGCTTCGGCCATTGGTTTCCTGAGCGTTGGCGTTTTGAACATGAACAATATGCGTGACTACGAGCAGGATAAAAAAGCAGGGAAAAGAACAATTGTGGTTGCCATGGGAGAAAAAAACGCAGCGTATTATCATTTATTCTTAGTGGCGGGTGCTGTCGTATTGACTGTTATTTATACGCTTTTGAATTATCATTCTCTTTGGCAAGGATTGTTCGTGTTATCTATTCCGTTGTTGTTACTGAATCTCAAAAAAGTCTTTACCTATAAAAGTGCCCTGGAACTTTATCCCGAACTGCCGCGTTTATCTATGGCAAGTCTGGTGTTTGCAGTGACTTTCGGGTTGGGATTAATTTTATAACCACTAAGTCACAAAGGGCACTCAGAAACATTTAGTGAAATTTAGTGTACTTTGTGTCTAAGTGGTAAAAGAAAAATGATTAAAGCCAAACATACCACTCTTAATCTGCACTTTAAATTCCCTGCCGGAACTTCCCGGGGCGTTTTGTTGCATAAACCGTCTTCCTTCCTGATACTAGAAAAGGATGGTTTTAGTGGTATTGGCGAGTGTTCGACGATTCCCGATTTGAGCATTGACCTGACTGAAACATATTCCGAAAAATTAGACGAACTTTGCCGCTTGCTGAACGAAGGGTATGACCCGAGCACGATTGTGTTGGACGATTTTCCTTCCATTGCTTTCGGACTGGAAACGGCTTTACTCGATTTGGAAGCCAACGGTTCAAAAATTCTTTTCCCTTCTGCATTTACCGAAGGAAAAACCGGAATTCCCATCAACGGTTTGGTGTGGATGGGCGATAAAGACTTTATGCAAAAGCAAATTCGGGACAAAATTGCTGCCGGTTACCGCTGCATTAAACTGAAAGTAGGCGCTATTGATTTTGAAACGGAACTGGAAATCATTTCCGGTATCCGCAACGAATTCTCTCCGGACGATATGGAGATACGGTTGGATGCTAATGGAGGATTTTCTCCTGAAAATGCACTGGAAAGATTAAATAAACTTTCAAATTTTCAGATTCACTCCATCGAACAACCGATAAAGCAAAAACAGTTTGACGCTATGGCCGAACTTTGCCGGCAATCACCCATTCCTATTGTGTTAGACGAAGAATTGATTGGTGTGAATCCACAGGAAAAGGAAGAAATTCTTGAACAAATAAAACCGGCTTATATCATTCTGAAACCAAGTCTGATTGGTGGTTTCCGCGAATCGGAAGAATGGATAAAAGGGGCGGAAAAACTGAATATTGGCTGGTGGATAACTTCCGCTCTGGAAGCCAATATTGGGTTAAATGCCATTGCCCAGTGGACTTTTACGTTGAATTCTTCCCTGCCGCAGGGATTGGGAACCGGACAACTGTACAACAATAATATTCCTTCTGCGTTACATATAGAAAAGGCAAAGCTTTTTTATAAACCATCTATAAACTGGGATTTGAGTTCAATTTTACTATGAAACACGAAACCATTCAGCTCAACGGAATCACATACGATCGAACAAACTTCAATCAACTATATGTTTCGTCGGAACCGGATGATTCGTGGCAAAATGCCATTTACTTTTTTCTGCAAAATTGGTTCGATGAAACGGATTCAGTTCTTGCCAACACGTCTGGTTCTACCGGTAAGCCCAAGGAAATCCGTCTGACTAAAACGGCCATGATGAATTCAGCCCGGATGACCAATCATTTCTTTGAGTTGAATGCTTCAAATACCGCTTTACTTTGCCTGCCGGCTTCCTACATTGCCGGAAAGATGATGTTGGTGCGTGCCATGGTAGGTGGTTTTAATCTGTTGACCGTGGAACCTTCAGCCAATCCGTTTAAAGAACTGCAAGTTCCCATCGATTTTGCAGCCATAACGCCTTATCAGCTTATTTATTCAGCCGAAACATTGCACGAAAGGCATGTGAGTAAAATTATTGTGGGAGGAAGTCAGGTGACTGACAAACACGATAAGCTGGCGGAACATATTCCTGCCGAATTATACGAAACCTATGGTATGACCGAAACCTGTTCGCACATTGCCCTGCGAAAGATTAACGGGTTTGAAAAATCAGATCATTTTACGGCCCTCAAAGGTGTCGATATTCATCTGGATAACCGGGGTTGTCTGGTTATTTATGCTCCGCATTTGCTCGAATATGAAGTTCATACCAACGACATTGTAGAAATGGTGAGCGATGACTCTTTTCGTTGGCTGGGAAGGATTGATGCAGTGATCAACACGGGTGGGATTAAGATTCACCCCAATCTGGTTGAAAAAAAGCTGGGAAGGACTATTTCGTCCAACTACTTTATTTCTTCCATACCCGATCTGGTCGTTGAAAACAAAGTGGTGTTGGTACTCGAATCTGAAAAACAGACTGCCCAGGAGGAAGAAGTCCTGAAAAACGCTATGGAAAAACTTCTCGGCAAATTTGAAATGCCCCGGCACATTTTCTACATTCCTTCTTTCGTTTATTCTTCGGGCAATAAAGTGCTTCGGAAAGAGACGTTAGCTGAAGCACGAAAAGGATGAACAAATAAAAAGTGATGAAATTTACTTCCATCACTTTCAAAATCTTACTATAAACTACCGACTACAAACTATCGACTATTTTCCTGTCGACAATTTAAAGTCAATACTGAAGCTTTTTCGTTCCATCGAAAACCCAGCACGACTTTGCATCTCGCTTTCCATACCTTGTCCCGGCATTTCTCCGATTTCGCTACCACCAATGCCGCCACCTTCCATTCCGCCTTCGCCATTCATGCCACCACGGTTCATTCCTCCACCCATTCCTCTTTCGCCACCACCGCGCATTCCTTCACCACGACCGCCACCCATTCTTCCTCTCATCTTACGCATTTCATTTTGCGACAAATCGTTGATATTTACCTGAAGTTGAATAGCTGTAGCGGTTACATTATCGAGCTTATAATCATTTCCGTATATTTCGCGCAATGGAATACTAATTTCATACGTGACCAATTCCTTTCCTGTTTTGCTTTTGGCAAAACAAATATTTTTACCGTCCTTCATGTCCGATGTAATAATCCCTTTTGCAAATTGAAATCCATCCAGAATGGCTGTATCTTTAGCCAGAATATCCGGATTGGAGGCAGATTTATCCACCAGTTTCTCCGTTCTGCCTTCTCCGTTCATTTGCATGGAGGGCATTTCGGCTTTTTTTATTGCCGGAAAAGTAATTCCCACTTTTATAGGAGGTGATGTTTTTACTTTCAACCTAATATTAAAACCGGCTGCCATCAATTGCATTTGAGTAGCGCGGTCGGCTGCTTTCAGAACAATGTACAGGTTCTGATCGTCGTTGCGAAACTCATATTTTACATTGGCCTCACTGTTAAAGAAGCGGGGGAGTGTGCCCCAATCGGCACCATTCCCATCAATCACGATAGGTTGAGCCTGCCATTTCGAACTGCTGGTTTGACCTAAAACCGAAGTAGATAAACATAATACGGCAAAAAACGTTAGTTTAATCAATCTTTTCATGTTGGTTTATTCATTATCATGTGAGTAAACAGAATTTATTCATTAACTTTGCCACAAATGTAGTTGACTTTCTGCTAACATTTTACGACAGCCAACTATTTTATAAAAAATTATTAAAATCGACCTCGGTTTTAATTTTATATACAAAAATCACTCCATCATGAGACAATTACCTCCACAGTCCGAACCATCTTTCGGCTTTTCCACCAGCCCTTTTGGTGAATGCTGTATTGTTTTTTCCAACGAAGGAATATGCGCGCTCATTTTCCCCGAAACCCGCGAAAGTGCATACGCCGACCTGGAAAATCGTTTCCCTGAAACAGATTTTAAGCAAAACGATGCACAAGCAGCACGATTAGCACACCGGATTTTTGAAAAAGGAGAGAAACCACTTCTAAATCCTATCGGAACTGAGTTTCAGCTTTCCGTGTGGAATGCCCTTCAACGCATTCCTGCCGGCAAAACCACTACCTATGCACTTATTGCCGAATCGATTGGACGTTCCAAAGCCGTGCGGGCAGTTGGAACCGCCATTGGTGCCAACCCTATCGCCTTTTTAATCCCCTGTCACCGCGTTATTCGTACTGATGGCGGTCTGGGTGGCTACCGTTGGGGACTGGAATGCAAGGTAAAAATGCTGGAGTGGGAGAAAAAGTAAGGTTTCTCTAATTTATAATCCTACCATCCCGAAACTAACCCTGCAAAATTGGGTATTTTTGAATTTGAATAAAAAGAGTTAAAGATATTCCGATAAAAGAGTTAATTGTATCAATATTGTTTGTATTTTTGCAGAGAAAATGTAAAAAATATTACTATCAATATAAATCCATTTAAATGATATCAACTGAATTCTGTTATGATTTTAGAGATATTGGTGTAGAAGATTATTCTGAGAAAATAAAATTTTACGAAAAACATAGTTTAATATTAGAAAAATCTGAAGATTTTGAAAATTTATCTTCAAGAAATGAATTTATTCGTCGCATCTTTATTATTTATCAATGTGGAATTGCCTATAATAAAATTGAAAATTATAAAAAAGCATCTTCTATATTTGAGAAACTCATTGATTTGATAGAAAAGAATCATCAAAAATATAATCTGGATTTACAAAGAGAATACTATTACAACAATTCGTTATTTGAAAATGCACAAGCTTTATACTATTTAAAAAAATATAAGGAAGCTCAGAAAAATCTGAAAATAATACAGGATACAGGATTTGCTAATTTTGCACAATCAAATTGGTATATGTATGCCAAACATGCTTTACTGCTAAAATACCTCAATGACATTATCATTATTTTAGCATTTTATTTAATTTTTATTCCGGCTATTATTTCCACATTTACATCAAAAGAAAAGCTTATTTTTAGTTTAATAAGCGCTGTATTATTTGTAACTTTTTTATTAAATCCATCAAAAAGATTATCTAGATTATTGAGAAAAATATATATTAAAAAATTCAATAAGAATCTTGAAAAAAGAATTGATACCATTACCTATTATACTCAAAAGATTGAAAGAGATCCAACTGATTATGTTTCATTGATTGAAAGGGGAATTGAATATAATTTGAATGATGAGTATGAGAAATCATTGGTTGATTTAAATGCTGCATTAAAAGTTAATCCCACAAATATAGACGGTTTATATTACCGGGCTATTTGTTATCAAAAATTGAAAATGTATGATAAAACATTTGAAGATTATTCGGCATTAATTGCACTAAAATATTCAGATGTAGCTGAAATTTATCATAATAGAGGATATACTTACGAAATTCTTGAACAATATGAATCGGCGTTGAGGGATTATAATAAAGCTATTGAATTAGAACCATATAATTCATTTTATCTTTTCAATAGGGCTTACCTATATCAAAGTCAAGAGAAGAATATTGAAGCAATTAAGGACTATGATATGGTTATTCTATTTGAACCTGAAAATGCTAAAGCTTTGACAAACCGTGGTGAAGCACATTATGCATTAGGAAACAAAGAAAAGGCTTATGCTGATTTTATAAAAGCACAGGAATTTGGCTACGAAGATGCTATTGAAAATTTAAAGAAGCTTGATTTTTGAGCAACATTCGTTCGAAATTCGTTATTTTTAGAGAATTACTTACATATTTTTAAAGTTATCATATTAATTAATCATTTAAAATCATCATCAAATGGAATCAATTCCTTTTATCGTTTTCGGAGTAATTATTCTACTCTTTATTTTTTCCGGATTCGTTACCGTGAATCAGGGAAGTGTGGCGGTTATTACCATTTTTGGGAAGTATCGTCGTATTATGGCGCCGGGTTTGAACTTTAAAATTCCGTTTATTGAAATGGTGTTCAGACGTATCAGTATTCAGAACCGTTCGGCTGAATTGGAATTTCAGGCTGTATCGCAGGATCAGGCCAATGTGTATTTTAAAGCCATGTTATTGTATGCGGTGTTTAATCAAACCGACGAAACGATTAAAAACGTGGCGTTTAAATTTGTGGACGACCGAAGTTTTATGCAGGCTTTGATTCGGACGATTGAAGGTACTATCCGTAGTTTTGTGGCTACGAAAAAACAAGCCGAAATACTTGGACTTCGTACGGAGATTATTCAGGAAGTAAAGAAACATTTGGATGACACGCTGCAGGAATGGGGTTTTCACATGATTGACATCCAACTGAACGATATTACGTTTGACGAAGAAATCATTAAATCTATGTCACGCGTGGTGGCTTCGAACAACCTGAAAGCTGCTGCCGAAAATGAAGGTCAGGCTTTATTGATTACCCGCACCAAAGCTGCTGAAGCTGAAGGAAATGCTATCAAAATTTCTGCATTGGCCGAAAAAGAAGCCGCTCAACAACGGGGACAAGGTATTGCTTTGTTCCGCGAAGAAGTGGCCAAGGGGATGGCACTTGCTGCTAAGGAAATGACGGATGCCGATTTGGATGCATCGTTCCTTCTTTTCAGTATGTGGACGGAAGCAATCAAACATTTTGGTGAAACAGGCAAGGGAAATGTTATCTTCTTGGATGGTTCTACAGACGGAATGAATAAAACCATCAATCAAATGATGGGTATGATGAAGATGAACGAAAACGGCAAATAATTTTCATAACCGATAAAAGAAAACCACTCCGAAAAGAATATTTCCGGGAGTGGTTTTTATCGTTTTAGAAAGTAGAATGTTGATTTAAACCAGTATGAAAAATTATTTATCTGTGTCTGTAAACAAAGAGTAGGTAAATCACGTTTCAAGATATTATTAAAAATTCTAATATTTATTTTAAGCTACATAATTCAAATAATTAATTCTCAAAATGAAAAAAGTAATCTTTTCTGTTTTCTTCGCCCTGCTTGGCATTTCATTAATGGCTCAGGCACCGGTCAGTCTCAAATTAAACCTTGTAAAAGGAAAAGTGTACACAGTTAAAAGTACCAGTAAACAAACAATGCAAATATCGGCCAACGGACAACAAATTGCAATTGATATTTCTTCAAAAAATGTCGTAAGTTATAAAGTCCTTAGTCAGTTGAATGACGTAATGGATATAGAATTTAAATTCGACACCATTGCATCCAAAAGCAGCTCCCCTATGGGCAGTAAAGAAACAAATTCGGCTAAACCTGCAGGAAATGATCCCCTTGAAAAGATTATGAATAAAATAAGCCAGAATACAATTATTGCGAAAATTTCAACAGGCGGAAAGTTTGTTGATTTTGTAACCTATAGTAAGTTTAAAGATAATGTCATGTTTGTGTTGGATTCAATACCGGCAGTCAAAAGGGATCAGGCCAAAACACAAGCCGAAGGATTACTAAAGGAATCGGCCGTGAAAAGTATGATAGAACCTTTGTTTGCCTATCTTCCAGAAAAACCGGTAAAGGTTGGTGATACCTGGGAGACTTCATTTATACAGTCGGCAAACAATATGTCGATGCTTTGTATGAATTCATTTGAGTTGAAATCTATTGAAAATAATGTTGCCGCAGTATCCGGTAAATCTGAAATTGAATCATTACCTTCCAACGATCCAAATGCTCAAATGTCGCAGGAATTAAAAGGGAATATCACTTTTGATGGCATGATAGATATGGCAACGGGACTACGATTGAAAAACTCCTCCAAAGGACACATTGAAGGAACAACCACCATGAAAAACAATGGCAATGAAATGAAAATGCCTGTGAAACTGGAATCAGAATCGGAAGTAGTCATGTCGAAATAATAACAGGTATTAATAGTCATTTAAGTATTGAAAGAATGAATAAGATTCTTATTGTATTGTTGTGTTTAGTTGCGTTGAACAGTAATGCCCGTCAGGTAATTACAGGAAACATTACCGACAAAGAAACCACAAAACCGGTTGAAGGTGCCAGTGTGGAGTTGCTTCAATTGCCCGATAGCAGCGCGGTTGAAATGCAGAATACCAACTCCGAAGGTTTTTTTATTTTTTATAAAGCCGATACAGTACAAACGTATTGTTTACGCATCAAACATTTGGTATACAAAACCAACGTGTTCCCGGTTCCGAAAAAGAAAAGCATGATGAATAATCTCGGAGTTATTCTGCTGGACCCTAAAACGTATAACTTCAAGGAAGTGGTGGTGAACGGAACACGCATGAAGGTAACCGAACTGGGCGACAGAACCATTTATGCCTTACCCGATGGACTTAAAAAGACATCAACTGATGGACTGGATGTTTTACGGAAAGTGCCTGCGGTGCAGGTCGACTATCTGAATGAAAATATTACGGTAAATGGCAAATCGAACATCAAAATTGAGGTGGATGGCATTACCCGCGATAAAGAATACCTGAAGAGGTTGCATCCTTCGCAGGTTGACAAAATGGAAGTCATAACCAGCCCGTCAGGCAAATACGATGCTGATGTTGATGCTGTTATTAATATCGTGACAAATCCTGCTATGCGTTATGGTCTCAAAGGAATGGCTAATATTATGGCTTTGCCTATCAGCGGGGAATCCTATATGGGCCGGGCCAGTGTAAGTCTCGATTACGGATTGGAAAAAATATCCTATTATATTGCTGCCAACGGAATGCTTCAACACTTTGGTATTAATACCGAGATGAACCGTATTGCCGGGGCGAATGAATTGCAACGGAATAGTACGTTAGGGATCAGAGGTAATAATCAGAATGTCAATGCCGGTTTGATTTACGATCCGGATGAGTTCAATGACATAAACCTGAATGTGGCTTACAGTGGCAATGCATCCAATCCAACCGGTACTATTTTAAATCCGAATGGTGATGCATGGAATTACAATCATACCAACGGGATAATGACCAGTATTTCCAGAACGCTTACCAATTCGAAAAGCAATAATGACGGACTGACTTCAACACTGTTTTATAAGCATAAATTCAATAAGAAAGATACGCATGGTTTTGAGGTGGAATTAAATTATTACAACAGTCTGAATAATAATTCCTCCACCGATTTCCAGAATGTGAATTATAATCCGCTGGATACTGTTGAAACATATCGCAGTCCGTGGCTGAATGAAAAAAGTGTGACCAATACGCAGACACTGAAAGGTCAGACAAACTATACATTGCCTTTCGACAGCGTGTATTCATTTAATATCGGGGTAAGTACCAATTATAATAAGTATACCATCGACAATACAAGTTCACTCGGTCAGTCACCAAATTTAAATTACAGCGACCTGCAGCTGGGTGGTTATGCCGAGTTATCGAGAAATTTTAAAATGGGAAGTATAAAGATTGGTTCGAGGTTTGAAACTTCGCATGTGATTATCAATTCTACCGGAAACAGCAATTATTTTTCGCCACTACCGTATGCAAACGGTTCGTTGAAGTTTGATGATAACAATAGTATTAAACTGTCCTATTCAAGAAGAGTGATAAGACCAACTTCCACACAGCTTAACCCGTTAGTTAGTGTTGTTGACAGCCAAACAGTCACTAAAGGTAATCTTAACCTCGTTCCGGCTTACAGGGATAATTTTCAGTTTACGTATAATGTAAAAGTGGCCATAAGCAAAGTAACCATTAATCTGGCTCCTCAGTTGTTTTACGAATATAAAACAGGACTAATTCAAAATATAATTAGCCAAATTCCAAATACAAATAATTTCCAAAGCATGCCGCAGAACGTTTCCAATGGTTACGAAGCCGGAGCCGGTTTATCCCTCAATTCGCAACTGGGAAAAGTATTGCTTAACTCCAATTTTCGTTACTCGTTTAATCACATCGACAGTTATCAGAATCAGATTGATGCAACAAACCTGAGAAGCTGGAACTGGAACACGTTTTTGATGGCTCCGCTCCCCTGGGATTTAAAGCTTATCGCCATGTTCAACATAAACGGACCTGTATTGGATGGACAAACGAAAACACAAATGTCACCGTTTTATTTTGTAGGACTTGTCAAACAATTTAAAAACAACAGTACGCTCAATATTCTTGCGTTTAATCCTTTTGCCAGCAGATTCTTTAACAGTACGGCAACGCTCAATACCAATTCGGTTACCCAGCGGACAGATACGTATATGAAAACCCAGGCTGCTTTTGCAATCATGTACAGCTACAATTTTAAAGTAGGGAAAAGCGAGGAAAAACAAAAGCATACTGTTGACCAACAGATGGAAGAAAACGGATTTAAATTGCCTTTCTAGACAGTGCAGTAAGCTAAAGAATTGAACTAAATGAAAGCCGTTCAGGAAAATTATCCTGAGCGGCTTTTATTGTATTCTGATTATGTTATCAATGAGCGTATTTATTCCTCCAACCACCTTTTTGTCAGATTGCTGAATGCATCAATGCGTCTGTCACGGAAGAAAGGCCACATACGGCGAACTTCTTCGGAACGTTTCATATCAATTTCAAGTATTGCATTTTCTTCTTTGTTATTCGAAGCCTGTGCAATGATTTCACCTTGCGGTCCGGCAACAAAACTGTTTCCCCAGAACTGAATACCGTTGGTTATTCCCGAAGGATCGGCTTCGTAACCGGTACGATTGCAGGTTACTACATGCAACCCGTTGGCAACAGCATGACCACGTTGAACAGTAATCCATGCATTGGTTTGACGTTGTTTCTCTTCTTCAGTATCGGTACTTTCCCAACCAATTGCTGTAGGATAAATTAAGATTTCAGCTCCGGCCATAGCCATCAGTCTGGCTGCTTCGGGATACCACTGATCCCAACAAACGAGTACGCCCAGTTTTCCAACAGAGGTTTGAATAGGTTCAAAGCCTAAATCTCCGGGAGTGAAATAGAATTTCTCATAATAAGCTGGATCATCGGGGATATGCATCTTACGGTATTTCCCTGCAACGGTTCCATCTTTCTCAAGAACAACAGCTGTGTTGTGATATAAGCCTGCAGCCCGTTTCTCGAACAAAGAAAGGACAATCACTACACTAAGTTCTTTTGCCAGTTTTCCAAATGATTGGGTTGAAGGTCCCGGAATCGTTTCGGCTTGCTCAAAAACGGTCGGATCTTCCGTTTGACAGAAATACAAACCGTTATGGAGTTCCTGCAACACAATAAGTTCAGCTCCCTGTGCTGCACATGAGCGAATATTTTGTTCCAGTTTAGCTACGTTTTCAGTACGGTTAGCGGTATTGGATTGTTGAATTAAAGCTATTTTCATATGACCCTCGTGATATTTGACCTTGTAAGATATTTACTCCCTGATATAGTTGTTTCCTTTACTTTCTTCGCTTACTACTTACCGCTTACTGCTGAAGGATATTGCATCGTCACACAATGTAACGATCCGTGTTGTTTGATTAAGGCTAAGCAATTTATTCCTATGATTTCTCTGTCAGGAAATGCCTTTTGCAATTGTTCTTTGGCTATTTCATCTTTCGGTGAATTATAAGTTGGCATTAAAACCGCTCCGTTTATAATTAAAAAGTTGGCATATGTTGCCGGAAGCCGTTCATCATCTTCCCATACTTCATCGGCCATGGGAAGTGGAATAAGCCTGTAATATCTTCCTTCCGGAGTTTTAAACTGGCGAAGTTCTTTCTTCATTTTCTTTAGTTCAAGAAAATGCTCATCCGTCTCATCTTCACATCTAACATAAGCAATAGTACTTCTGTCACAAAGCCTGGCCAATGTATCTACATGACTGTCGGTATCATCTCCTGCTAAATAACCATGATTCAGCCACAAAACCTGTTTCAATCCGAAATATGCTTTCAGTTTTGCTTCTATGTCTTGTTCCGATAGATTGTTGCGGTTATCCGAAAGCAAACATTCCGATGTTGTCAAAACAGTTCCTTCTCCATCCGATTCGATACTTCCACCTTCCAGCACAAAGTTATGGCAGTTTCGGTGGCCAGCTTCGCCGAAAATTCCGGCCATATAGAGTTTTCGGGTAATCAGATTGTCGTGATTAGCTGCAAACTTCATTCCCCAACCATTAAAGGTGAAATCGTAAATAACCGGTTTGCCATCTACTAAAACTGTTATTCCACCATGGTCGCGTGCCCAGGTATCGTTGGTTGGCATCTCTGCAAAAGTAATATTTTCCAATTCCTCTTCAGAAAAAAAACTTTCAAGCTCCTCTTCATCCACGCACACAATCAACAATTTTTCAAATCTGAGAATTGCTTTGGCAATGTTAACGAAACATTCATTCACTTCATCGAGCATATCGGCCCAATCAGTACCGGCGTGAGGCCAGGTAAGTTGAACAAATTCCTGTTCATCCCATTCGGCGGGTAATATAATTTGTTTTTCAGAATTCATTGATTATTCAAAATTGGATACAAAAATACAAAAAAATAGTTGTTCGCTCCAATTTCGTTGATATTGCCTAACTTTGCAGCAAATAATACTAATTTAATTTCCCCTTTAGGGGTTAGGGGTCATGAAAAATATTGTAATTCTTTATTCGGGTGGTATGGACAGTTCGGTGGCTCTTTATCAATATTCTCAACAGATTCGTCTGGCTGTTTCGTTTGATTATGGATCGAAACATAACAAAATAGAAATTAAATATGCTGCCAAAAACTGTAAGCAACTCGGTATTGAACACAGGATTGTGGAAATCGATTTGAATAAAATGGGCTTTGTTTCCGACCTTTTGCAATCGGGTGGTGATATCCCTGACGGACATTATGAAGATGAGAATATGAAGAAAACCGTTGTTCCTTTCCGGAATGGAATTATGCTCAGCATTGCTGCCGGCATTGCGGAAAGTATGGATTGTAACAAACTTTTAATTTCCAATCATGCCGGCGATCATGCCATTTATCCCGATTGTCGTCCTGATTTTATTCAGAGTATGAGC
>Ga0302215_10000255_pt1 | contig 40341 bp, 31 predicted proteins | sample II_Fen_N3_1_FD_194580 | JGI IMG/M metagenome (GOLD analysis project Ga0302215, IMG submission 194580) | Peat permafrost microbial communities from Stordalen Mire near Abisko, Sweden - II_Fen_N3_1 | ecosystem: Environmental > Terrestrial > Soil > Wetlands > Permafrost | place: Sweden: Abisko... | reverse complement strand
AATAAGAGAACCATTTCTAAACTCATTCAAATAATAAAGGCTTCCTTATTGAGGAAGCCTTTATTATTAATTATAAATCTACTACTTTTTCTTTCTGGTAATTGATCTTAGTAATCAATCGCAGTGAAGTGTCTTTCGTAAGATAGCTCCATGCCCAGTTGAAAAATATTATAATTTTATTTCGTACACTTAGAATCAACATTAAATGCAGGAACATCCACACGTACCAGGCTATAGGACCTTTGAATTTAATAAATGGTAATTCTACAACCGCCTTATGCTTGCCAATAGTAGCCATCATACCCAAGTCGTGATATTCAAATTCAACAGGTATATAATCTTCACTTTTCAAAGACTTAACGATATTTTTTCCCATATTTTTGGCCTGATTGATGGCCACATTAGCCACTTGTGGGTGACCTTTTGGATATTTAGGAGTTTCCATATAAGCCACATCACCCAAAGCATAGATGCTATCAAATCGTTTCAGCCTATTATATCTGTCGACGATGTATCTGTTTCTAAAAACATCTTCAGATTCAAGACCATCTATTATATTACCGGTAACTCCGGCTGCCCAAATCACATTTTTAGTTGGAATTGTTTCACCGGTACTTAGCACGGCAACATTTCCATCATATGATTCTATCAGAGTCTCCGTTTTTACAATTACACCCATGTCTTCCAAATATTTTCTGGAAGCAATTTTCGATTCCTCACTCATATTATTAAGAGTATATTTACCACCCTCTAATAGTATGATATTAAACTTTGAAAAATCAATGTTGTGGTAATCTTTTGGCAATACCTCTTTTTTTAATTCGGCAAATGCTCCTGAAAGTTCTACGCCTGTAGCCCCTGCACCAACTATTATAATGTTCATCCAAGCCTGTTTATCTTCTGGTCTGGCAAAAATCTCCTTCTCAAAGCTAAACAGAATTTTATTCCGGATATCAATAGATTCCTCTGTAGTTTTCATTGAGAATGCATTTTCACTCATTTGTTTATTCCCAAAGAAATTAGTTTTACAACCCGTAGCTATTACCAAATGATCGTATGTAATAGTACGATCGTAAGACGTCATGATTCGTTTCTCAACCGGATCTATGCTGGTTATGTCAGCCATCCTGAAATCTACTGTTTTACTTTTCTGAAAAATTTTACGGAACGGGAACGAAATACTCGATGGTTCAAGTCGGCCTGTAGCCACTTGATAGAACAAGGGTTGAAATTGGTGATGATTTTGTTTGTCCACCAAAATAACCTTTAAATCTGCTTTCATTAAAGCTGTCGCTAACTGTAAACCGGCAAAACCACCTCCGATTATCACAACCTTGTCACCTTTTTTTACACCTAAATTACTCATTTCTTGGACCTTTTAAATAACTTATTATCTAATACTATTAAACAACAAAAGTAGCTAAATGTTGACTAATAAAGAAATTTTTCTCTAATTAAATTGCGTTACATGCTTAATCCACTGAAATAAAAGATATTATAATTTCAAAACAGAATTAAAATATTATTTCTATCTTTGCACTTAAATAGTAGGTCGGTTTGTCGCTTTTCCCTTAAGGAATGGAGGAAAGTCCGGGCAACGCAGAGAGCCATACTTCCTAACGGGAAGCTGTTTGTGAGAGCAGAGTAGCGTAACAGAAAATAACCGCTCCGACTCGTCGGAGTAAGGGTGAAAAGGTGAGGTAAAAGCTCACCGGGTCTGATGGCAACATCGGATGCCGTACGTCTTATGGGTTGCAAGATCACGTATACCGACGCATGTAGGGTTTCTCGCCCGATGTCGGGGGGTAGATCGCTAAAGGCAAGTGGCGACATTTGTTCGAGATAAATGACAAACACTTTGTGCAAACAAAGTTACAGAACCCGGCTTACAGACCTGCTATTTTCTTTATAAAATTCTTTCCACCCTATATTCTACTTTACTTTTATGTCGAAATTTGTTGATTTTACCGCGCAGGTAATTAATTTTCTCAGATATGACATTTGGCGAATAACCGAATATGAATTATCACGATCACGACGTTACGCATATCGTCTGGTGAAAACTATTATTCTAGCTACCAGAGGGTTTATTGTGGATAATTTAAATGTAAGAGCATCAGCACTTACTTACTCTATTTTATTTGCCATTATACCTACTTTTGCTCTTATTATTGCTATCGGAAAAGGGTTTGGAGTAGAAAAAATGATTGAAAGTTCGCTGGACAATACTTTTATAGGTCAAGCTGAAATGACCCCAACAGTAATGGGTTTTGTAGATAGGTATTTGGCTACTACCCAGCGTGGTCTTTTTATAGGCGTGGGCATTGCAATTTTATTTTGGTCTGTTATGAATTTGTTTATGCAGGTGGAAAGAGCCTTTAATAGTATTTGGCAAGTCAAAAAGAAACGAACATTTATCCGACAATTTTCAACCTATTTTTCAGGTATCATGGTTGTTCCGTTATTAATTGTTTTTTCAGGCGGATTGTCCATATATGTTAGTTCGGCTTTAAAACAATCTTATGTATACGATGTATTGAGCCCGATTTTGAGATTCGGGATGAAATTTTTACCTTATATCATCAACTGGATAGTGTTTACCAGCATGTATATGATAATACCAAACACAAGGGTGAAACTATCTAATGCAATGATTGCCGGAATTGTTGCCGGAACTGCTTTTCAGGTTTTTCAAATGCTATATATTAACGGGCAGGTATATTTGTCGCGCTACAACATTGTTTACGGTAGTTTTGCTGCTATACCGTTGCTTTTACTCTGGTTGCAGATATCATGTCTGATTGTTTTGCTGGGTGCCGAAATTTCTTACGTTTCGCAGAATATGCATAACTTTGAATACGAAATAGATTCAAATAACATCAGTCCTCGTTATAAGAATTTTCTGACCATGTTCATTACTTATATTATTGTCAGACAGTTTGAAGAACAAAAACCCGCATTATCAGCCGATCAGATTGCTGAAAAATATAGGTTACCGATACGGATAGTCAATATGCTTATCTGCAGACTGGTGGAAGTGGCAATTTTAATTGAAGTGGAAACCGAAAAAAACAGGATTAAAACCTTTGTTCCGGCGTTTGATATCAATAAACTGACAGTGAATAAACTTTACTCGAAGCTCGATATGCATGGTTCAGAATTATTTCTTACTCAGAAAAATGAACTGCTGGATTCATTTTGGCAGAAAACGCAGGAAATGAAAATGCAGTCGGAAGAACATCTGAAAGATATACTGATAAAGGACTTATAGAAAAAAGGCTTGCACAATTATTGTGTAAGCCTTTTTTTTGAGCCTCTTGTCGGATTCGAACCAACGACCCCGAGATTACAAATCACGTGCTCTGGCCAACTGAGCTAAAGAGGCAAGTGGGTAAGCACCCTACATCGCACCGCTACGACCTTTTACCCTTGCTGCGGTCAAGCCCTGGGGGAGTTCAAAGGGAGCTAGTCGTGTAGGACTTACCCAGCACAAAAGTAGTGCTTTTTGCCGAATTTACAAGGCTTGTCATTTATATTTTTTGCCGGAAGCCCTTACACAATTCATTTTCAGAAATCTATTGTCAAAAATAATTTCTAAAACAAATGTTTATACACACATAATAGGTCTTTTTTACGTTTATAAAGCCTGTATATAGACAATGAAATACTCTATTTTCGAACCATGATTTGCTTCAACGCTTTAAACCATTTTAATACATAAGAATTAATACTGAGATTTTCTAAAAGGCGGAAGTTTCGTTTTTATATACATGTTTATCATAAATGCAAATGATATATTCATATACACACAATTTTTTCGAATAAAATGAGTTTAGCTAATAGTAATTACAATAAAACAGAATATTTCATGCTGTCGGATGGTACATATTTTTATAATTACTTGTCGACAGTAGATAAATTACTCATAAAATCGAAAAATAAGATATGAAAAAACTCCTCTTATTAACTTTTGTTGCATTAACGCTCATTGCCTGCAGAGATTCGAAAGAAATTCAATTCAACTCTATTAATTTAAGCGTGAAAAGTAGCGACTGGGTAGAGAATGTTGATAACGAAGGGTTGAACAGGTATTACACCTGTCACTTTAATATGCCGGAAATTACCTCCACAGTGTTTAATAGTGGTTCGGTAATAGCATATATTATAGTAAATAACTCAACTTCTCAACAGAATTTACCCTATGTTCGTCATTTTGAGAATACAAACGGAGCACTATGGACACAAACCATTGATTTTGACTATTCAGAAGGAGGTATAAACATATATGTTACAAATTCTGATTTTGCTGTAGATCCTCCATCGGCTATGGATTTTAGAGTTGTAGTGCTATAGGCAAATTGTAAATAAATTTTCAGGAGGTGTTTGATTTAAAAAATCAAACACCTTTTTTATGTAATTTTCTGGCAGCTTCGCTCCCACTCTTCTTTATATAAATTAAATGATGTATTTTTGATAAAAATTTTGAGATGCCGGATGAATAAAGAAACCAGACAATTTATAGCAGAAAATATTGAAGCTGACATACATCAGTTGGCATTTCAGGCTGCACGTTATCCTATGGTAAATATGCCGTTGGCAATCTGTCAGATAAATGGTAAGCAAAAAGTCAGATCGAAAATACCACTTTTCTTTAACACAGAAGATATTCTATATCCTGTTCAGTTGTCGCTTGAGCAATCTTCCTCTGAATCAACGGCTAAATATAAATCAACTTTGTGCGAAGGAAATTCATTAACTGATCTTACCGGCGGATTCGGGGTGGATTGTTGCTTCATGTCTGACGGTTTTAAGCATGTAACATACGTTGAACGACAAAAAGAATTGTGTGAATTGGCAACACACAATTTTAAGGTGTTGGGCAAAAACCAAATTGAAGTGATTCACACCGAAACAGAAATGTACCTGTCAGGCATGACTCATGTGGATTGGATATTCGTAGATCCGGCACGAAGAAGTAGCAGTGGTAAGAAAGTTGTTCTTTTGTCTGATTGCGAGCCGGATGTTGCAGCATTATCAAACGAGTTGTTGGCAAAAGCCACAAAAGTTATGATAAAACTATCTCCTATGATGGATATTACAGCCGCTATACGCGAATTGGATACCACTTCTGAAGTGCATATCATCAGCGTAGATAACGAATGTAAGGAAGTATTGCTTATTCTGAATCAATCAGCTCCTCAGAATATCCGCATAAAAGCGGTAAATCTGCTCAAAAATGAGAAAATTCAGTTATTTGAATTTCATCTGAATGAGGAAGCATCAGCTGGGGTTACGTATACTCAGGAAATCGAGAAGTACCTGTATGAACCCAACGCTTCGTTAATGAAAAGTGGGGCTTTTAAGACGGTTTCGCAATACTTTGGAATCCATAAACTACATTCCAATACCAATTTATATACATCATCCGAATTATTACTTCAATTTCCGGGAAGGATATTTGAAACGGTAAAGACCTGGGGAAATTCAAAAGTAGAACACAAAGAACTAGCGCTACATTTACCTAAAGCTAATATTGCAACGCGAAATTATCCTATCAGTGTAGATGAATTGCGAAAGAAGTTGAAAATAAAAGAAGGTGGAGATACTTATCTGTTTGCCTGTACATTAGCGAATGAACAAAAGATAATTGTAGAATGCCGGAAATGCTTCTAACGGCATGACCAAGTCTTTGAAAAAGTATTTAACAGCAAAGTTCACAATTAGTAATCAATATCAGCAATTACAGCTTTTTCAGTCATTTCAAAAAGAGTGTTAAAGTCGTAGTCTTTCACTGCAATAGGTTCATGCACAATGAATTTCAACTTGTTACAAATACCAAGTGGAAATGAGCCATAGCGAAAAACTTTCCATGAATTATTGACTGTGACCGGTACAACTAGCGCATTGGGTGAGTATTTACACAAGATTTTCAGTCCATTAGTGGCAAAACTTCCCGGTTGTCCATCCCTGGAACGGGTACCTTCGGGAAAAATAACAGCCGACCGATTTGTAGATTCAATATATTCTCCCATTTTTTTCAGCGCAGGCAGAGCCTGTTTTGGGTCTTTCCGGTCAATTAATACAGACCCACCATGATTTAAATTATACGATACACTCGGAATTCCTCTTCCTAACTCAATTTTGCTGACAAACTTTGGGTGGTATTTTCGTAAAAACCAACCTATACCTATGATATCATACAAACCCTGATGATTTGAAACGAAGATAAGCGGTTTGGTTACAGGTAAATCAACTTTATTGTCTACTTCGGCAGTTGACAGATTTACCATTAAAATGTATAGCAAAACAAAATTCAACACATCTACGCTTTTCTTATGAGCCTTGTAACCAAACAGATTGAAGCATATATACTGAATTGGGTGAAACAAACAAATAGCCAGAAAAAATAGTAAAGCAGTGATAAGAGAAAGTGGGTAGGATATTATTTTTTTCATCGATATAAATATTTATAGTCAAATAGCCGGCTGTAAAAATCACTCCATATTTATATAAAGTGATTTTACAAAACCTGAAATCTTTGACAAAAATAGTAATTTTTATTTTTCAATGAAAAGATTACTTATCAAAACTTGGGCTTAAATGTATACATAAACACACATTTAAGCCCCAATAAGATGTATATATGTTTTGAGTAAGATTACTTTGTTGCTTTATTGTACTTGAGCATTTTACTTGCCCAAGGTATAAAATGCTGAACATTAGGAGCATCAGTATGTCCACCATCGTGTTGACGCCAGGCAAGATCGCCCTCCAGTAATCCGGTTAACATCGGAGGCATTTTTTCTTTCAAATAATCATTGGAAACGCCGATATCTTTGACTCCCAATAATTTGAAAACTGTGCCTGCTGCAACAGTAGCCATGTAACTGCCTGTCTGATCCAACCATTTAGCATCACCTTTTTCGGGAATACCATAACTAATAAACGTAAGACGAGGTGCACAAAGCGCTATCAGTTCGTGCGAATCTACCGGTAAATCGCAACCAGTTTTACTACCAAAAGTTGCGACAGACGCACCATATTTCAAATAATTTCCGGCCATCCAATAATACTCACCACCTGTCAGGCTTTCAACAGCTTCGCCAAAAACACGACGATGTAAAGTAGCTCCACCTTTGCCGGACGAACCAATCAAACCCACTGCAAATCTAGGTTCAAAAGCCAAAGTTACCAATGCAGCCTTTCCATAGCGCGATACTCCTTCGATACCGACTTTCTTAGCATCTAGCAATGTGTCAGTTTCAAGATAGTCCAAAGCACGAGCAGCGCCCCATGACCAGGCTCTTAGTGCTCCCCAATCATCGGGTTTGCGTGGTTGTCCCTTGTTTACCAAACCAATGATGCCTCTGGTAAGTCCGGCAGCATTGTCAGCCTGAATACTGCTTGGATCAATTGCTGCATATCCCCAACCTGCAGCTAATAATTGTTCAGTTGGTGCAGAATTGCCATCGGGAGCCGGTGCAAAAAAGCTTGGACCTGCCAGTTTAGTTATTGGTGAATACGCAGGATATTTATCCAGAACAGCCTTCATTTCAGGATTGTTTTGTATCATCATTTCTCTAAAGGCTGCATTGATCTTAGCCAAATCTTCAGAAGAAGGCTGTGCAGGCGAAGGCAATGATGCCGGTCCAAACATGATTAAAACCGGAACAGGACCTTTGACATTGGTGGGAAGCACCACTACCATGTTTATATTTACATTTATCAAAGGATAATCGGAGTTATCTACATGACCTACCAACTGCTTGGCTATAACAGGAGTACGCCCTACAAACTCTCTGTCTGTAATTTTCACTGTCCATGTTACAGCGGGAATTTTCTTAGGTAATCTGCCATATACTTCCCGTTCAAAATCTTCAACAATTTCAGGACGACGAAGTTTCCACCACATATCAGCCGAAGTTACTTTCTTCCCATTCTTCAATGTTAGAATATCGGGTAGCTGAGGACATGGATTAGCAATAGACTCGTCGTAGTTAGCATGATTTGGCGCATTTTCATTGCCACTTGGTCCGGGGCGTAATGACTTTATGCCCAGTTGTTTCATCATATTATCCTGATCTTGCTCTGCAGTAAACGTTACAGGAGCAGGATATTTATTTACATTTTCGGTTTGAGCGTACGTTGACTTTGCAAAAACAAAAATCAACATGAATAGAATGATTCGTTTCATGGTATTTTCTTTTAAGTTTGCTATTAACTGAATATAAGTAAGAATTATTATTGTAGAAAAATTTGTATTACTTCTGATAAGCTAAACGGTAGAATTTTATTTGAATAATTTGAGATCAACGAACTCGCCCATTACCTTATAGCCAGCTTCATTTGGGTGTAGAAAATCGCCCGAATGAAGGCTTGGTAAAAGTGCTTTAGTATTTTGCGGATCGCTCATTACTTTTTCAAAATCAATTACAGCATCAAAATTTCCGCTGGTGCGAATCCAGTTGTTCACGGTATCTCTGGCTGGTTGACGAAAATCCTTATCATAAGACGACTTGGCAAAAGGCAAAATAGTAGCTCCATAAACCTTGATGCCTTTAGCATGAGCTTTATCAATCATCTTTTTGTAGGCTTCTATCAAATCTTTAGCTATCTGAGTAGCCTGATCGCTGTTTCTAACACCTCCAATATCATTCACACCTTCGGATATAATCAACCATTTTACATTTTGTTGTAACAGGATATCACGATCAAAACGAACTACAGCAGGTTCACCCTGACCACCACGAACTACACAATTACCACCTATGCCCAGGTTCAATACTGCACGATTTTTAGTAGCAGGATTTTTGAGTAGTCTTTCCGATAAAACATCCGACCAACGGTTGAATTTACTTATTCCGGAACCTCTGCCGTCTGCAATTGAATTGCCCAGAATGGCAATAGCTGCTGTTGTTTTGGGAGCCATAACATCGATTCCACTTGTAACAAACCAGTGATCGGTAGTAATGGCTTTGCTAAAATCGGCAGTAAGTGGTTGTTCTCCTTCCATCAGGTACGATGTAGTACGTGATGCTGCATGACCTCCAATTTCTGGTCCGGCATCTCCAAAGCAAATGGTGATAGCCACCTTCATTCCGGGTTTCAAGGGGAATTTAATCGGGTCAGAAATCAATTCTTCATTGGATTTGATTGTGACTTCTTCTTTTGCGGCAAATTTCAGAACTTTAGCCGAAGCAACGTCAATTGAGTTTCCGCCTGTAGAAACAGCAATTCCTACCGATTTAAATGTAACATCATTCTTGCTGAATAAATTGGTGAAACGAAACCTGAGTACATTTCCACCTATGGAAACACGCACTATCTGGCGAAAGCTATTATTACTTAAACTAGGTTCAGGGGCTCTATTGTTAGCATCCACAAAGTAAGGTGCAGTACTCCATGTACCTACCCAAACCGTTGAAGCATCAGCTTTTTTTGAGGCAAAAAGATTGGATGAAAATAGCAATACACCCAATGTAAGCATTAATACAAACGAAAAAGAAGAAAATTTTCGATACATGAAATTGAATTTTTTCATTAATAAATGAGACATGATATAAATTACTTTTTATTATATTGATTAGTAAATTTTTATTTTTTTACACGCAGGTTGTTTGGGTCATAAGCTACTTCGGCTGTCTGGTATCTACACAACATAGCACCTGCAGTAAATGCCGATTTGTTATATGGTTTAGGTGAACATGTACCGGCCAAAATACTCTTCACACAACCAATCTGATCACTTATGAATGCTTTTGGAAGCGGTTCGTTGTGCCCCGGCATAACAATATCGTATTCATTGCTACGCTTTTCAACCTTTTGCAGGCTTTTAAGGTAAACCTCCAACGGATAACAATCACTTAAAAATAGCCATACAACAGTATTGGTATTGTCACCGGCAAATAATATTTTATTCTTAGCATCAAGCAGACATATGCTTCCGTGAGTGTGTCCGGGAACCTCAATAACTTCAAGTTTTCTTCCGCCCAGGTTGAATATGTAACCATCTTTAACTGGTACAAGGGTTAGTGGGACAACAGCTTCACCCGGAAGAACAGTTTTCCTGCGTTTTTCTTTATTAAAGCTCGCATTTATCATTCCAAAATCAGCCGGATGGGCATAGATTTTAGAAAACTGACTGTCGTTTCCGTCATGATCACCATGTCCATGTGTATTTACAACAATGAGTGGAAGCTTGGTCAATGTTTTTACAAAAGTGATTAAATCGCCTCTTCCATAACCGGTATCAATAATCATAGCACTGTCTTTTCCTTCTACTAAGTAAATATTCACCGGAGTTTCAGCACTTTCTACTATTGCCCAAACCTTATCGGCAACTTTATTTACTTTATAAATACTATTGTTGTTTTGCCCAAATACCACAGGGGTAATCAGATAAAAGAAAACAGAAAAAACCAGTAATTTCAAAGATGTTAAGTATTTCATATTGTATGATTTATTATGAGTTGATAAAGTCTTTTTAGTCAAGCTTTATATTCATCTTCCAATGTTCTGCAATGGCTTTCAATTCTTTTTTAGTAAGATAAGTAACTGCTCCGTGTTTTGGACTGGTAAAGTTAGTGGTTTTCATAACACCTTCATTAAAATGTCCCACGTTTTTATAGGTAACAAAATCGGTTGTTTCACTGAATCCCATGTTACTAGGACGTGCACCGTAAACATCATACATAAGTACATAGGAATCGGTACCAATTCGCTTAAAAACGTTAGGGGCTTCAGTAGAAACCTTTTCCGGGTCTATTCGTTTGGTTTCTGCTTTGTATTCCTTATTAATTTTGTCTGAAACAGCATGTAACACCTTAGCACCAGACACATAAAACATTTGGTACTCTTTACCCACTTTAGTAATATCGCCATCAAGACCATCAACACCGGTGATGCGCTCAGGTTTAGTTTCTAATTTTGTGAAATTTTTATCGGTATAAGAATAATATAGATGGCATTCTTTGTTGTTGTAACGTATTGTGAAATAAACCATCATCTTTTTCATAACCGGATCGTAAACAGTTTCCGGTGCCCAGGAACAATCAATGTCACCAAGTTCGGGAAATGCTTTATCCACCCTGAAATCAGAATGAGTCCAGTGAATCAGGTCGTAAGACTTCATAAGTACAATGGCACGGTTATTACCCCACCCGTATTTTTCTTGAGGTCGTTCAAATTCCGTATCGCGAAAACCTGCACGTTTACCAAAAGCATGCAAGTCGGTCATTGCAAGGTAAAAAGCACCATCAGGTCCACGGGTAATGTGAGGATCGCGCACTCCTTTTTGCTCAGCCAATTCAGTTCCTTTAAATATTGGATGACCACCATTGACATCCGTAAAAGTGTAACCGTCAGTACTTATAGCAAAATAAGCAGATTGGTTTTGATCTTTAAAATAGACCAATAAATACCCCGACAAATCTTTCTCATTGAATTTTGGAGCTTTTTCGAGTTTGGGAACAATAACGATGCCGGTGGGCAGTGTATCAGTTGTTACTTTTTGAGAAAATGTGCTTATTGAAACAAATAAACACATTATTATCACTGAAATTTGGAAGAAATTAGTTTTCATCTGTAAATGTTTTTTTTTGAGGTTATATGAAACTTGCTTACCAGATCCCCATTTTTACTAAAGCTTTGATAAATGCAAGTTTCATCTGATTTGTGTATTTATTTAATTATTCTGTTTTTTTATCTAATCACTACTTTTCCTTTCGAGTCAGTATTTTTTTGAGTCTATCGCGTTTTACATAATTCTCAAAGCGGAAAGATTGTGCAACAGCAGTAATTTGTTCTTCAGATAGATTGCTGAATAAGTTAGAATATTCAGGTACAAGTGCTTCAGCAATAAGAATGTGTCTAACCATCAAATTTATCTGACCCCGTACTCCTTTCGGATATGGATTATAAGAAGGGAATTCCTTGTCAAACATTTGTTCCAAAGGCGAAAGAACCTGACGAATATTCTTATCGCTCGATCCCCAGGCATCAGATCCTAAAGAATCTTTTCGAGCAAGGAATTTTGATACCAACTTCATATAAGGCGTATTAGCTTTTTGATGCATAATGGCTTGTAATCCCATATCTTTATAAAGCCAAATACACCAGCTGACTTTATACTTGTCATAATAAGTCAGTTGATCTTTGAGTATCTGATATCTCATTTCATCTTTTTTAGGATCACCGGTATAAACGGGTCCAAATTCGCCTACCCAAATCGGAACTTTGTGTTTGTACATAAATTCACTCTTCTTCAGATAGTCATATTCCAGCGTATCTTTATCATAATACCTTTTACCGGTGTAACCGGGATAATCGCCCCCACTAATAAATCCGGGAACCGCATAATCGTGGTTGGTATATACTACATTGTCCCAAACTTCTGTAAACGGGCTGAAGTCAGCAGCATATTTATCTCCCTCCAAAAATAATATATGATTATTATCAACCTTTCTAATAGCATCTTTTAACTGTTTGTAATAAGGGAACAGCTTTTTGCCGGTAGGATCAGCTGGTTCATTAATTAAGTCATAACCGGCAACCCATGATTGGTTTTTATACCGTTTTGCAATAGCTTCCCATAAATGCAACGCCCTGTCCTGAAAATCTTTATAAAGCCACAAGGAAGCGACATGAGTAGGATTATCGCTATGCCAGTGTTGGTTTTGAGAACCAGGTAAAACATGTAAATCTATGATGGTATAAATCTGATTTTTAGCACATAATTCTATTACTTTGTCGAGATAAGCAAAAGCGGTTTCATTATATACCCCCGGATTCATATCATCATCAAAAAGTCGATAATTAATTGGAATGCGCACCAGATTTAGGCCCAAACTGTGAATGTATTGGGCATCGGGCTCCGTGAAATAACTTTTAATGAAAGTATCGAAATACAAATTGTATTTTTTCTCACCCATTACTTGCAATAATCCATCACGCATGGTTTGCTCATTGGCTGGATAACCGTCAATGAAATTTTCCATGTGAAGCATTCCTCCTAACCCAAAACCACGTAGACAAATAGTGTCGCCCTTTTGATTGACAATTTGGTCTCCGGAAACTTTTAGCATATTCTCGGCTGAGCCAATTTCGTTTTTTCCGGTTTTTGAGCAGGACGAAAATAAGAAGATGACCTGAAGAGCTAAAAGTAGAAAAATCTTTGTATGTTTCATCGTTGATTAAATTTAATTGGTTGGTTTATTTCGTTATTTCAATATTTGTAAGGAATTGAAGTATTCAAAAATATTTTTACTGTTACAAGTTTACTTTTCAATTTTAGTAATTCTCAATGCAGTAAAAGGCTTTTGCGGAAGTTGAATCAAACTTTTTCCACTGAATTCACCTTTAACCTGCGTAATAGTCATTTCCCACGCATTAATAATTTCAACTTTGTATTTTGATTTTTGGGGTAAAATAACAATCTGACTGCGTGGCTGATCCAGGTTATAATAGTTCAGATAGTATTCATCTTTGTAAGCAACAGCAGAATATGGCATCCACCATTCATAATTCACCACAGGCCGCAAGTAACCCGGTGCAGTTTCGATTATGTTTTTCAGGAACTTTATTCTTTCCTGACTTTTTCCGCGGAGTACTCCTCCTTTTGACCACCATAAAACATCGCTTGATTCATTTCCCCATTTAACAGGATCTTCGGTAACATAGGTTTCTCCATGTCCAACATAACCTCCATTGGTAACTCCACGCCAAAATTTATTTACCATTTCTTCGGCAGTCAGATTTCCCCACGACCAGTTTATGTTTCCTTCATACCTGCATTCATCATATATTACCGGTTTTTTGTATTTTCTCCTTAATTCCTTTGCTTTAAAAGTTTCCTCGTTCTGGATACTGGCATGAGTAATTAATGGATTTGTGTGGTCGTAAACTTTACTGCCATTGTGAATACCGCGCAGGTGATTGTATGGATCTTTTTCGGCAAATAATTGTATAAAATGATCCCAATCTTCCAGTTTCTTTTCGTTCATGAAATCGTATTCGTTGGCCATACTCCACCAAACGTTTTTATAGGAGGCAAATCGGGCAATGATGTAATTGATATAGAGATCATCTGTTTTTCTGTCCATTTTTTTGAATCCCCAACGGTCGTAAGGATGAAAAACGATTAAATCGGCTTCTATACCTAATGAATCTAACTGAGCTATTCGTTTCTCAATATTTTGAAAATACGCGGTGTTAAACCGTGTATAATCCCAGGCTGTTAATGGTTTACCTTCGAAAGGATATAAGAGAGGTTCATTTTTGTTCCAGTCATAATCTTTCGGAAAAATACACATACGCATTTTATTGAAATACCCGTGAGAAAGGGTTTGCAAGGTTTGTTTGGCAAGGCTGTCGCCCTGATGAATCCAGGCATAGCAGGTGGTACCAAACGGATAATAAGGTTTATTGTCGGAATAGGCAAAATTGAAAGTATCTTTCACTACCACCGGCCCGTGATTATTGGCTGTATTGGATATACATTCAAATTTTCCTTTCTTATTACGAAGTGATTTTAAATTGCTTGCTGTACTATAAGTCCATGAACCGGTTTCCTGCGGCATAAACCGTATTTTATAAATACCATTTCCGTCATAAAAACCGCTAATCGTTTTTTTTATTGTCCCGTTGCTAAAGTCGGCACTAACCTGCACGTCTACAAAAGGATTTCCAGCGGATTCTCCTTTAAGGACTATTTCAAAGGTGCGCCACTTTTCAACTTTTGTTTGGGCAACTAAAGGAATAGCCATGAGCAGCAGTACTAAAATAGTAGTTTGTCTGATTTTCATATTCAATATGTTGTAATGTGATTTGTTAATTCCACAAATTTATTTTCCGGTTTCTTTCTGAAGGATATCATTCACTAATGCTGACAGATAAATATAACCGGCACAACCATCAACTACGACTTCATTCTCGTACCAGATAAATGGCCAGTTTTCTTGATTCTCATAAAAGTCAGGTTTAATCAGATAGTTACCCGGTACCATACCACCCGGAATGGAAGTAAAGTCGGCACGATTATTACCGTAAGTTACTCTTTTAGAGTTTACACCTACACCCGATACAAACGAAATGCTGGATGCAGGATGGCAACCCAATACATAATTCAGACCACGTATTGCATATTCCTTGCTAATAATATCGGGGAAGTATTGATGAAGTTTGGCATTATTAAGAGACCAATCGACCATCGCAAAATTACCTCCCTGACTATAGAATCCACCTTGTCCGAGTGGTACACCATATGGATTGATAATACTGATGGAGTCCAGCTGTTTCTTAGCTGTTACAGCTAACAGGCGCATATCATTTTTGTAATTTTCGCCCATGTAAGGTATGGCTTTAAGAAGGGTTCTTGTAGAACTTGCACCAAACGACATTCTTCTGCTGGCACCTAGATTATTTTTCACCGCAGGCCATATTTTTACAAAATAGTCGGAGTATTTTTTGTCCTTGGTTGCAAGCAGCAACTCTATCGTCAGGTTAGCCTCCTGTCCTACCGACATTGATCTTCTGAAATCAGTGGGAAAATCGGACATGTCACTTGAATTCTGATTTTCAGCTTTTTTAGCAATATTATCGTTCCATACTTTTTGGGCTATTTCAAGGCATTCGGCAGATAAACTGTCGTTGTACGATTTTAAGGCTCTGCTGGCAGCTGCTAATGCAATAGCAGATCCTATATCGCCGGAGGGACTTGAAGTGGTAAACACCCAACGGTCGTCCATACTGCCTGAAGTGAATCCATCTTTCTGAAAAGGCTTCAGATTGGGATTATAAATCAAACCATCCGTCAGATTACCGGCATCGCCAATCATATTATACTGCCATAGGTGTGGTTGCACAATACCCCGAATGGCATGTCCAAAAGCTCTGAACTGTGCAACCAGCGCCAGGGTACCATGTTCAATTTGTTGTAATATATCAGGCACTCCGTCCGGATGATGAATGGCCACATACTTACGGTCTTTATCAATCAGAGTTTCATCGCGCATGATTTTTAAATCCTCCCATGCACTAACCAGGTAGCCAATCACCGTATTATGCGAACCGGTCTGAATATCAAAATCACCGGCATCGAACCAGCCACCCATATTCAATCCGGGAATGTGTTCGTAAGGTTTGTATTTGGTTCCGGTGGTATGTCCCATACGGTAACCGTCGTGGATTAGTGTATCGGTAGGAGCCTGTAGTGCATCATCCTGATGTGGATTGCCATGCCAAACGCGGTATGCTTCTTTTACAAACATATGATCCATTTGCACAGGTAGCCAAGTATCAAGTGTCGGATGCCAAATATTATCATATATGTTTTTGCCTATCGGAAATGGTTCTGAAGCGTAAGTTCCGTATTGGATTTTATAGATTCCCGGTTGGTTGATTGCCGAAAAATCAAACTTAAAATAGTTGTAACGCATAAATTTACCTGCATTAGCCAATGTGCCTTCAAGTACTTTTACTTGTTTCCCATCTTCGCCCATGCGATATAAAATAGCCGTTGGCAATGCTTTATCATTCGGATCAAGTTCAATAACGGCTACTTTTTGCTGATCGGGATGATAACCCACCTGCGAGTGCGAAATCACAGGTTCTTTTATCCATCCGTCAACGCTGTTTGGGGTAAAAGCCCATTGAACTATATTTCCGGTTTTTCCGGCCGGAATAATTTCGCGAACTACCAACCAGCCGTTGGATGCCAGATTACGTCCATCTACCAAGCCTATTTCACCGGTGGATGATGCAATGCTTACCAAGGACTTTGGATCGTCAGGCGACAATACGAGTTTTTTGCCCTGAGCAAATGGAGTGGCTTTAGCATAGGTATTACCAAAACGCTCACTGGTTAGCAGATTATTGAATTGAGGAATTTTTTCTGAAAACGGTTCAGAAACCGTTGGACCTGATGCCACCTGTGGGAATATGCCCACCTGATTATCCATCATGTATGTTTTTTTGAAGTAGATAGCCGGAAGAAACTCAATGTTCATACTTGCTTTTCCTTCCAGTTTTTTAGGAAGCGGCTTATCGAGAATTACGGTTATCAAACAGCCGTTGTCTTTTGCTTCAACCTTTATTTTGCTGGTAAAGTCAAATTCTTTATAATATAATGTTATCAGTACTGTATTTCCTTTGGCATCTATCACACGGCTTGTTACCACCGGAACCAAATCCCATTGTTCGGGAGTGGGGCTAAGTCTTACCGCACCACCGGTAACAGTACGGACTCCATGCTGAATCATCTCAATGCCATTTACTTTTTCATCAAAAAAACCACCGGCATTGTATGAATCGTTGTATATCATTAAATCTACTTCGTGCTTTTTGAATACTCCCAACTCGTTCAGTTTGAATATAGTCTGCTGGCCACAAACAGGCAAAGTCTGAATAACAACCAACAGGGAAATCCAACTGGCTTTCCCTAAATACTGATTACATTTCTTCATAAGTATTACTAAAATATGGTTTACTTTCCCTCTATAAGTGGAAAACCAGGTAGATTAAGTCTTTGAGTGTAAATGAGCCGGCTGTTTCAAAAGCCAATTATCAGTAAGTTCAACGAAAATATGCGGAAACCACGTGAGTTTCCGCATAATGTTGTTTATTTTGAAGCATCAGCCGACTGAACAGCACCGGTTTCTTTGTATTCGAAACCTTGAATTTTGAGCATCTGGATTGCATACCGTTTTCCAAACTCACGCATACCGGCCGTGTTGAAGTGGAACTGATCCGGTGATCCTTTTACCCCTTTAGAAGAAATGATGTAAGAGTTCGGGAGTGTTTTTGGCAAATAGATCAAAACGTCGGTGTTGAATGCTGAACATACACCATGTTCTTCTGCGCTTTTTAATTCACCTGCCAGGAAAGGCACATCTTTTGCTTTGAGGTTTAAGTCCTTGATAATATTGTCGTAAATTGCTTTTACTTTTTGTGGCCAGGCCTTGTCATTTGGATTCGATTCTCCCTGATGAAGCAGGATTCCCTTGATTACGCCATCTTGCTGAGCTATTTTAGCCATCTCAATCAGGCGTTGATAAGGATTCCCATCATATTGTTTACAAATGTTTTGCATCCATCCGGCTGCACTGTCCAGATAGTTTTTATATCCTGCTTTGTCCCACAACTCAATTTTTGCACCTGCTACCGATACATTGATTACACCTACGCGGTATTCTTTAGGAAGATTTGCAACCATAGTGCGACCAAAGAAATCTACCGGTCCCATACCATTTTCAGGGCGGTTAATAGGTGGTGTAGCTACATACCAATTGCCTTTTAAGCGGTTCAGTTTGGTATTATCTACTGCGGCAAGCATCTGAAATCTTTCGTCCACCACTTTGTCTTGTTCTTCAGGACGTGCCCCTGCTTCCATATTGGACTGGCCAAAACAGAGATAAATGAAGAATTTAGGATCAGATTTTTTGGCTTTTTGAGCAAATGTTCCGGAAACGGTGATAAACAGAACCACCAGGATGATACTAATTTTTGTTTTCATGTGTATATTGATTTTTAAATATTAAGCTGTAATAATTCTAAATCAGGGTTTAAAGACGAGCTGCAAATCCACCTCCCGGTACTAACGTGATAGTCAATACATCCTTCGGCGACACGGTTTTCTCCTGACGATCAATACTGGTATTGCTGGCTTTATCGTCGTAAATCAACGTAGACTTTGTTGATTTTTTGAGAAAATCCAAATTGATCTTAATCTCTCTTTCTGTACTACCATTCATTACACCTATCCACCATCGGTCACCTTTACGACGGGCATAAGCAACTACTTCACCCATGCTGGTGCAAGGCAATACTATGGTTTCGTCCCATACAGTAGGTATATCCTGCAGTAAATCCAACATGGGACTTTCGAGATAGAATTTATACTGATCGGTAAAATGCGTAACAGGCGAAAGATATACTATGGCTTGAGAAAATTCATGTGCCCAGGTATATTTTTTGGAAGTAAGTTGTTTGGGATCCAATATAACTGGTGTAAAATCGGCAGCTCCGGCCATGTATCGTGTAAAGGGTAAACATACATCTTGCTCGAATGGAGCCACGCGTCTGTACCTTGTCATATGATATTCGTTGCCCCGGACAGCTTCACGTGTAATGTCCATAGGATATGTACGACGTAAACCTGTTGGTTTCACACTTCCATGAAAATTCAGGAGTAATTTTAATTCGGCGCAATCTTGTGCTGTAGCCATGTACCACTGCATGATATCGGAAGTAGCATCAGGTATAAAATCAATTTTGATTCCGTCAGCACCAAGCGCTTTTACTTTTTCTAAATAGGTACGACGTTTATCTCCTTCGCGCATTTCTTTGGAATCGACCCACACGATGGATTTAACGCCCACCGTTTTTCCATAAGCAATAACTTCGGCAAGCAATGCCCACTGATCTTTATCCTCTTTGCGCCAATTACGCCAACCATCATCCACCAGGTAATACTCCCACTTTAGTTTTGCTGCAGCATCGTACCAGTTTTTCTGATCATCGTATCTCGGACTGCCAACACTCCACCATTGCCACAAACAACGTCCGGGTTGTACCCACGAAAAATCCATGCCTTTGGCAGGAGCCGGACACAGATTCATAAGTAAATCAGAATTAACCAGATCAGTGAAGTTTCGAGCAACTATGGTTGTTCTCCAGGGAGATGCCAATTGATTAAGATAGGTTCCGTTCAGTACCAAAGGTCCATTATCGGGTCTGGCTTTAATATCCCAGCCTTTTTTGGAGAAAGGAAAATCGGCTTTCAGCAGATTACCATTTCGTGTGAAAGCCAAATCGGAGAAAGTTTCACAGTCAGCTTCAGCGATAGACAGGTAACATCCGCCAACCTCAAAGGTGATAGGTCCCATTATGGTTTTATCGGTCGGAATGCTGTCCAGCTTTGTCACATAACTCAATGCTTCGTAGCTTTGATGAAAACCCGACCATGCAACCTTGCCTGTTTTTGCGGGAAGGTTCCAGGCTGTCATTTCGCTGTTAATGTGTTTAGCCCCGTTGGGCAAGGTATAACGTATAGCAACACCATCATTGTAAACGCGTACGATCAGTTTATAGGCTTTGCCCGATGCTTCAACAGCTATATTGGCTTCATTGGCCCGATTACGGACTACAGGGTGATTTCCTACGGTGGTATAAGTCTCATCTATGCTTCTGTACACGGCTTTAGACGTGATTTTGGATTTATTTCCTAAATCGATACTGTCCACAATCAAACCCAGAGGCGATGTAGCTAACACCTGTACATTTTTTGAATAAATTGAATAAGATAAACGTCCTTCCGGAGTAACAGAAACCAACGCGGAAAGCTGTTTGTCAGGACTTTGAATTTTTACTTCTTTTTGAGCAAACACAGCACCCATTGCGGAGAACAAAAAGAATGCTGCGATAATTCCGTTTAGTGTTTTTTTCATTATTGATTTAATCGGTTTTGCTTACTTATCCTCAAAGTGTTCCGAAACCGAAGAAAATACCGTTTTCGGACACGAAACATTCGTTTAAATAATTTTTTTCAAAGATAAATACTATTCTTTACATCTAAGCATGTTTTTTATCAACCAAAAGATTTTTTTTTCGTGTTGGTGACTTTTATTCTCCGGGATAGAAATGACAAGAAACAGATTATCAAACAGAAATGAATGAGTTTTGATTGTCAACATTAAAACACTTCCTGTTTGCTATGCTGTGAAAATGCGGTTTAGCCACGATTTTATCCTTATTACAGACTAATGTAAACAGAAATGGTTTAAAAATATTGCTAAACTTTAATAGTTGTTTTTGTCCCGAAAAAAACGATACGATTCAATTCAATCTTGTATTTTAGCCCCAAAGCATGTGGAAATTAATTAAAATAATTCTTGATATTGTAAAATAATGTTTTTATCTTTGGGGCTGAAATAAAAAAAAATCCAAAATAGTATAAATTGCATATTCATGCCCTTTGGAAAGCAGCTGCAATGGGGAAAATGGATCTGGTTAAAGGATGCTAGGTGTATTTAAAAGAATAAATACGGAAGATTATTAGAAATATACGAACAGAAAGCAAAAAAAAATTATCAATTAAATATATAGTAACAAATCAAAGAGAGACATGAGAAAGTTTATTCACCTCAGCTTAATGCTTGTTTTTATTTTTTTATTTTGTAGTTGTGCACAAAGTTATTATGCGCTTAATCCTACAAGAATTGCTTATAATGCTTCTAATAATCTTGAAGACATTACCCTTAACTACCGTTACGATATTTTGAATGAGAAAGGCAATAAAAAGATTTCAAAAAAAGAGAGGGCACGCAACATTAAGCTAGTAGCCGTAAAAATCACTAACAACACTGGCAAAGTAATAAATATTGGTAACAATGCGGCTTTTTATAGTAATAATTCTATGGTTTATCCAATGGACGCTATTTCAACAAAGAATAGTCTAAAACAATCTGTTCCAAGTCATCTATTATATTTACTTTTATCTCCATTGACGTTATCTGTAAATAACTCTAAATCATTTCCTATTGGATTAATCCTTGGACCTGCGATTTCAGGTGGCAATATGTTGGTTGCAGCGAGTGCTAATAATAATCTTTACAAAGAACTTGTGCAATATGACATTTTATATCGTGATATTCAGCCAGGTGAAACTGTTTTTGGTTTAGTAAGTTTCAGGAACTTGGATTATGTACCTTTGACGATAAAACTCATAAAATAGCCAATAATAGTTTATTCTGTGAAATCAACGATGAATATTTGGTTTTAAAAATCTTCTGTCCTTGCAGACATTTTTATAAACTGAGAAAATGTTGGTGTCTGTGGACGGGAACCATTACGAAACTCTATACTTCTAATGAACATATCTGGAAGGACAGAAAGAAACAACTCTAAGATAACACATATAAAGATAAATGAAAAGGAAAGTACTAATAATTTTAATCTCCGGACTTTGCATTACAAACTCGTTTTCTCAAATTCAAAATGGAACAAAAGAAACATTTCATTTAAAAATTGAACAAGAAAACAGATTCTATGTTTCCAAGTGTCAGGCAGTTTTATTACCTGATAGTTCAAGATTCTCAAACATTCTGCTAACTAACGGAGCTATGGTTGAACTTGGATTTAAGAGTGTAACCTTTGGTGCTACTTTCCTGACTGACCATAATAAAGAAGGGAGTACAAATAGAATTAATTTCGATTTGGGTTATGAATACAAGATATCACAAAGTTTAAGGTTACAACCATTTATTGGTTGCGAATTGAATAAAAATGGAACCGGAATAAGTGCCGGAACTAAACTCAATAAAAATTTTGATCTTTTTGATAATATAAGTTTGGGCATCTTTATCGGTACCCGTTATAGTAGATCAAAAGATCTTATTTATATGGGATTATATCAGTTCACAAATTCAGATTATATTAGTGCATCAATCGGAGCATATTGCTTAATATATAATTACAAAAGACCAAAAATCAGAAAAAACTGGTAAATTTAGCGATATTGAAAAGATCAGAATAAAAACTCCCAGCTCCTGCCCTTGAGGATATGTTTATAAATCGGGAAAATATTCGTGTCCACATCTGCTAGCGCTGGTTTATAACCCGTGCTAAAAAATAAAGAATAACCAGAGATATAGAACAAAACAGGAGGTAGAACCAAACTAGTGGCAGTAAATTTTTAAAAAAAACATTATAATTGACAACCAGACAGAGTAATTTTATGAGTAAATATTTTGAAGAATTAATGGCTAAAAAATCAGATTCAGAACTTATGGAATATATAAGTAACATTGACAAATATACTCCAGAAGCTTTGATTGCAGTGGTTAATGAGTTAAAGACAAGAGGACAAAGCATTTCAGAGGAAGACATCAAAATTATAAATAACAAAGTTGAAGGAGAGAAAAAAAGAGAAGTGGAAAAGGAAAAACTTAAAACTTCAAAATCATTGATGAAGAACGTTGTAACTGACCCGGATGCACCATTATTGTATTCACAAGTTGCAATAATGATGTTCTCAACATTTTTTACAACAATCTTTGGAGCCATTCTTCTTTCCTTAAACATTAAGGACTCAAAAAGGAAATTGAAAGTTATTGGGATTGGGATTCTTTTCTCGGCTTTAGCAATGCTGATAGGCAATGTAGTTCCAAATCCATATTTTATGACATTCTCTGCAAATAGTATTGGCGGTTATTTCCTGGTTTCTGACTTCTGGAATAAATATATAGGAAGAGAAACAAAATATAGGACTAAACCAATTTGGATACCACTGATAATTTCTTTGATAATCACAGTTTTGTTATTGATACCAATGATATATGAACGATAATAAATTGCAGTTAACGCAACTTTGTTTATTGGCTGAATGATGTACATTCCAGAGGTTTTACTCTTGTCTGTCTCAGGAAAGCCAACATTAGCTTCGCTGATCTTCAATTCACTTGGTTGAATATTGTCTGAATAATAATTTTCAGATTATAAAATTTACTGAATAAGAAAAAACAGCATAATCACTAAAGCAATAAATACTCTTAAGCTTTGTAATCAGGCAGCAATAATATAAAAAAAGAACTTCAATATGAAACTGAAATTAACCCTTATCCTGACATTTATTTCTTTAGCATATTGCAATGCCCAGATTCATGAAGTTTACTATAAAATGGGACGGGAAAATGCAAACAAACTAAAACATTCAGCTGCAATTACCGACTTTACAAGAGCAATAATGCTTAAACCCGATTATGCTGATGCCTACATTGCAAGAGGAATTTCAGAAGATTTTTTATAAAAACACAATGAAGCATTAGCTGATTACACTAAAGCTATAGAACTTATGCCAGGAAATTCTGCTGCATATTACAACAGAGGAATTTCAAAGTATGAGAATAAAGATTATGCCGGAGCTATAGAAGACCTTACGAGCGTCGTAAGGATTATGCCTGAATTTTACGATGCTTATTACGACAGAGGAAATGTAAAGAAAAGCATGCAAGACTTTCAGGGAGCAAAAGACGACTACACAAAAACACTGGCAATTAATCCTAATCATAGAGGTTCAAACAGAAAAAGAGGACTAGTAAATAGTATATTAGGAAATTTTTCAGAAGCAATTTTAGATCTTAGTAAAGCATTAGTGATTGACCCGAATGACGCAGAAGCTTATTACAACAGAGCAACTGCTAAAGTCAATCTAAAAGATTATGATGGAGCTATTGCAGACTACACGAATGTATTAAAATTCAAACCGAATAATGTTGATGTTTATATAAACAGAGGTATTGCTAAAGGATATTTGCTTGACCGGAATGGATCAATCGATGATTTTGATAAAGCGATTAAGCTTGACCCTAATAATGCAGACATTTATTACACGATTGGTCTTGCTAAAAACAAATTACAAAACTTCAAAGGTGCTGTAACTGATTATACGAAAGCAATATCGATTAATCCTGAGAACGCAGATTTTTATATCAACAGAGCTATTGCATTACAAAACTTAGGAAACCATAAAGCTGCCATTGTAGATTATACAAAAGGAATTGAAATTCATCCGGGTTTTGCTGCTGTTTATTACAACAGGGGAACTGCAAAAGATAAATTAAAAGATATTGCCGGAGCCATAACCGACTATACAAAAGCTATAGAAATTAATCCTGACTATGCTGATGCTTATTACCATAGAGCGAAAATGAAAGGCAAATTAAAAGACCGATCAGGAGCCATTGCCGATTACAACAAAGTGATAGAAATAGACCCAAAACGATCAGAAGCATATCTGCAAAGAGGAATTGAAAAAATAAACCTGGGTGACAAAGAAGGAGGATGTACTGATTTGACTAAGGCCGGTGAGTTTGGCTTTGAAGAAGCATATAGAATTCGTAAAATACTATGCAAATAAACCAAAAATTAGCACTTCCACACTCTATACAACAGTTTGCATTTGCTTAGCATGCATTATACCCATAGAGTGTTTAGAAAAAGATACTTAGTCTTATCGGGGCTTCCGCCCCAAGCCCTGACTTCCTTTTTGTCTTAACACAAAAAGGAAGCAAAAAAGTCAAGACTGCGCCCGCTTCACTCGAAAAACTTGCGCTCAGTTAGCTGAAACCGTCCAAACCTGCCTACCGCAGGCAGGCTCGCTTCTTTGTCGCTCAAACAGGACAGTTTCAAACGCCAACTTCACTTGTTTTTCGGTTAACTGGACGAGGTCACTCGTTGGCAAACTGCATGCAAATCAACACTATCTATTTATTATTTAAGTTCTCCCTACCATTAGCACTTTGAGAGGCGGAGTCTCCTATTCTACCCGTTTCCACACCCTATTCCACCGTTTGCATTTGCTTAGCATGCATTATACCCAGCTGGGCGGCAAACAAACAAGCCTGTTTGGTAGTTTTGATTCCGGTTTTGTAATTGATATTTCTCCAGTGTTTGGTAATGGTGACTTTGCATCTATTTTGTTCGCCGGCAATTTCTTTACACGATTTCCCCTTATTGACTTCCCGCACGATCTCCATCTCCATGTTGGTAAACATAAAGTAGTCCACACCTTTGAAAAACTTGCTCTTTTTGAACAAACTTGTCGGATGTACGTGTATCAGTCTGAATAGGTTTTCGTTTTTGAGTGGCATGGTCTCGCACAGCTTGTGGTTTAGCACCACCAGTTCGGGTTTTCCGCTTTCATCGTTCGGTATGATACGGTAACTCACTATAAAAAAAACATATTCGTCGCGCACATTTTTTATACGGTGTACGTACGACAAGCAAAACTCCTTCACTTCTCTCTCCGTAAGCGTATGAACAAACTGTATGGAGCTTTTGATTAGTCGCAATATAAACGTCACATCATCGGGGTGCGTAAGCTTTATCCAACGGGCCGAGTACAGTTTATCACCGGCAGGGATAACCGGATGCCCCAACATAGGTTCGTAGATAGAATGGTGCGAGTAGAAGTTTCCGGTGCTTAGTTCAAACAGCGACTTGCTGCAATCGGCAAAGCGTAGTTCCAAATCGTACGATTTAGATAAGATGATTTCATTTTCTACGATGTCCGGATCGGGCGTCACCGTGTCGTAAACAAACAATTCTTCCAGTTCATCCAGTAGTTGGGCGATTTCTTGTTCTTTGTTCATAGTAGACAGTATTAAAGTTTCTGATAATAAACAAATGGGAATATTAGCCCCACTGCCGAACCGCATAAACACACTACCACCCTATCACGTAAGCAAGTGCTTATCATCATTCAGTCAGGCTTATATCTCGTTTGCAAAAATAAAAAAAATATTTTACAACAATATAAGTTTTCAAAATTAGTTTAAAAAAATACTTCTTTTAGAGTATTACTTTTGTCATTTTTTTGTCATTATTTTACCCCCGAAAACAAAACGTTGTTTTTAAACCCTGCTTTTTTATCCGGAAAAGCACTCTCCCGATAACTAAACAAGTGGATTGGATATACAAAGTAGTTGCACTATCACTGAAAATAGAATAAGGATTCAGTTTTGGCTTTTTCTGTATAAAGAAAGTCTTATGCTGTGTAAGGAATGGAGCATTCTGTATAAAGAAAGTCTTATTCTGTATAAAGAAAATTGCATTTTGTATAAAGAAAATCTTATGCTGTGTAAGGAACGAAGCATTCTGTATAAAGAAAATCTTATTCTGTGTAAGGAATGAAGTATTCTGTATAAGGAATATCTTATTCTATGTAAAGAATGAATAAGACTTAGTACCTTATTTTACATTACAATGTACTGAAAAACAACGATTAAATAGAATAAGCTTATAACAACTCAAAAAAGTTATTTTCCTGAATTATTATTAATAACACAAAAATTAAAAAACTATGGCAAAAACAAAAGTAATTTTAGATTATTCCACTAACCGGTATACCGATAGTGAATTTGGAGTAAAAACATCAACCATCGCTACAAGCTTAGCCGGTAATCCCAATTTTGAATCATTGAAGGATAAAGCGGCTGAAATTAAAACGCAGGGTGATACCTACAGAGGGTGGCTGGATAGAATGCCGGAAGGTAGCAAACAAGTGACATTGGCTAAAAATGAGTCGCGGAAATTATTAGAAGATACGTTGAATGACACGGGTATTAAAATCCAGGATTTAAGCGGAGGTGACGAAAAACTTATTCTCAGCACAGGATTCGACGTAAGACGCAAACCCGCTCCGGTAGGCTTGCTGGAACGTCCCGTAAACGTTACAGCCAAGGCAGGTCCCAGACGCGGAAGTCTGGAAATAAGCTGGGACGTGGTACCCAATGCATATATGTATGAAATAGAATACGCCGATGCACCCAGTACCGAAGACAGCAAATGGATACACACGTCGAACACCAAACGCAAAATTGTGATAGACGGACTTACCCGTGGCAAGGCTTATGTTATACGGGTGGCCGCTGCCGGTTCAGACCCCGGGCGTGTGTGGAGCGACGAGATTATCAGTTATGTAATGTAACACCAGGCTTTTACACCGACCGCACTCCTACCCTACACTAAAACCGCTCTGATAAGGTATCAGAGCGGTTTTTAGTTATGGTAATTTCTGCAAAATTACAACTTGTTTAAAACTTTTCCTGCTAATTGTGTTAAGCAGAAAGTTTTTTTTGTATTTTTGGGGCTGGGAAAATTAATTACAAGAGATAAGGTGGAAAAATCCAACTAAATAGAGAAATATGTGCGACGGTGTTGCAGATATATTGATGTTAGGTGTAATTGTAAAAAAAAAAGGAAATGATTAGAACAAATTCAATAAGTCAAATACAATATACTTTAATAACCTCTGAACCTTCATTTTCTGAGTCATATTTTCATAATAAAGTATTGCGTATCCTGAAGGAATTTCCAAAAGATATTCTACAACTTGAAAACACACTTGATCATTTTGATTTTTCATTCAGATTTTGTCTAAGAAAAGGATTAGAATTGTTTTCAATTCCAGATTCACTATTAAGTGCTAATACAGAAGAGTCTACAAGACTTTTTGAAGAATATTCCAACGAATTTAACAATGCTTTAATTAAAGTATTTCTTATAGATTCTAGCATTGAAACGCATGAGAATATCGCAAAATTTATAGATAATTGTAATCCTTCCTATTTTACAATTATCAATGACACTAAAAATATCATTTCAAAATACAATCCAGAAAACTACTTTTCAGATGGCAGATCCCTTATTGAATTAATAAGTAGAGATAGAGAAATTATTAAGAAATTATTAAATTTTAAATATCCTGAGATTGAAATTAAACCTTGGGATATTAATCCTAACAATTCATTTTTTCATGAAAACGAATTGTTATTCTCAAATTTGACTGAAGGAAATTATTTTATTCTAAATCAAATTATTGGTAATTTTTGGATTAAAGATTATCAAAAATATAATGATGACAACTTGATGAAACTTAAATTACCTTCAAATCAAAGAGTCAAGCAAATTATAAGTCAATCAAAAACAATTGATGGTTTTACAAATTTAATGTATGGTGAAAAAGTTGCAAAACAAGTAAGTAGTTTCAATCCTTTATACTCTACTTTAATTTTAATTGCGCCTTTTCATTTTCCAGGAATAAGTAAATTAGTTCGGAATAAAAAATTATCACAAAAAGAGCAGGCAATACTTAAATTGCATAAAACTGAACAACGATTAGACTATTGCTTTGAAGTTGATGATAGTATTGAAAAGTTTCTATCAAGGGAAGAAATTGCTCAATTTATAGGGCAAATGAATTTTCGGTTATTATTTTTAGATGATGTAGGTTATTTACATAGTTTATTATCATATTCACCAATAATAAGGTTGCCTTTAGTCGGCAAATCAATAAACACGGATTTATCGCATTTAGAAGATTTTAAATCAACTCGAAAAAAAGCAGTAAGCAAAATATCCGAATTTGGACATAATTTAAGTAAACTTATATTAGATAATGATATAAAAGACTATTTATTGAATAGGAATGGACAAATCGCAGTAATTAGTGATTTACCTATTGAATGGCTTTATCTTGAAGATTACCCACTGTGTTACACTCACGACGTTTGTAGAATTCCAGAATTTAATCAAAATGGGATTGTAAATAACTATATTCATAATCAGAGATTCAATTTTACAGTCAAAAAAAATTTAATTGAAAAAACACTCGTAATCCACAGCGCATCAGAAACTGAGGTTAACATGACAAACATGTTTGACTTAATTGATTCATTTAAGGACAAATTTGGCTTTAAAAGTATTCGTTGCTCAACAGTTGACGAAATTAAAGATGCAGTAAACTCATATAAACCAGATTTTCTAATATTCGATTGTCATGGTAGTTTTAACAAATCAACTTTATCTAGTTATCTAATCTTGGATAGAAAGAACAAAGTTTATCTAACTGGTGATGATATAGTTAACAACAATATAAGTGCCCCATTAGTACTACTGTCAGCTTGTTCAACAATGCCAAACTACGGCTATGTCAAATTTCTATCAGATGCATTTATACAAGCCGGAGCATTTAGTGTAACTGCTACTTTCATGCCACTCGCAATGCAAGATGCAGCAAGTCTAATTATTAGGTTGCTTGGGAAACTATTACAGTTAAAAGACAAAGTTATTCATACTAATTGGTTAGAATTTATATCGCACGTATTAAGGACAACGTTAATTCATGAAACTATCAGAAAAGAACTGAAAAAAGCTGGCATTAAAGATTCACTAATTGACAACCAACAAATAGCTGAGATATTGACTGAAACAATATTATTTGACAACAGAATAAATGCTATAGAAAAGCTTAACACATTACTAAGAAATATTAAACCTGACTTTAAATTTGACTTTGAGGCTTTAGACAATGAATGGTTAACTTACACAACAATAGGAAGAGCTGATTTATTATACTTTGAGAACTGGATTGAACAATATAGAGAATTAAATCTAAATATTAGTAAATAAGCAAACAACTACACCTAATACACCCTCGTTAAGCGTAGTTTAGTGCAAGATGTTGAGCGAAGTGTCCACACTTCGTTCAAGCTAAAAGGAAGTCTCCAGACTTCCACATTGAAAAATAACAGAATTGGATTTACAAGGCAGAGTCTTGTTTCTAATGTGCGGAAGTTGTCTGAACCTGGATTCAGCAGATTAATCAGATAAAAAAGAACGCTCTGAAATCTGATTAATCAATTAATCTGATATAATCGTGGTTCTGACAGTTACAGCGATTACGCCCGTAACCAACGGTCACGACCAACGGGAGTAAATTGCCAAAAGTCATAGGATTGGGAGTTAGGCAGTAAGTGTAAAAAAATAAAGAAATATACTTGCGAAATGAAATATTTTTGACGAATTATTACCTTATAGACTTACCTTGCTAATAGAATCTAACAATTTTATCAATAGATTATCATATAGTGTTACACAATTAAATTCATAAATAAAGAACTTCATGAATGCTATTAAATTGGGTTTATCAACCGGAAGAGTAATTATAATTTTTGTACTGGTGCTTTTCACATCTTGCATATATGAACCTTTCGGTATATATGAAAACCCTGTAAATTCCAATCCTACTGCACCTCAGATAACTAATCTTGAATTAAATGTCAATGCTGACACGTTGTGGGTATATGGGAATCAAAAACTGAAATATCATTTTAAGAGTTCAAATGAAAAGCAAGCCATACTTGGATTAAAGATATATATCGATGGAGTAATGTGTGACTCCGTAATGTCCGACAATGGTGAGTTTAATATCTTACAATCGGGATTAAGTGAGGGTCAACATAAGATGAATATCTTGTTGTTCACAAAATCAGGAACCGGAAGCATTGCCGACAAGTTAAATGGAGAGGCAATGTTACTAAGCAAAAAATGGGTAGTGATGGCAGACTATTCTAAAAAGGTTGTAACCTATACTATTGAAAACGGATTTCTGAAATTACATTGGGAGAGGTATAAAAATCTTGATTTGAAATACTACAGAATCCAATATTCTGGTACAACTCAAAATGATTACTTTGTCGATTCATTATATTATGGAGCCCAAAGAACATTTAATATAACCGTTGAAAAAACGAATGGAGATATTATAACTTGGGGTTCTTTGGTTATGGCTGAAAACATTGCTAAACCTGAATTAAAAATATCCGACTCCAATACTTATTATTTCACCTGGCATAAAAGTCCATATTATAATTCCATAAAATACAGATATGAATTTCATAATACAGATGATGGAAGTCCGGCGTATGGAGATTATGGATATAAAAATGGGAATGACACAGTATATATCGGCAAATTACATTTTAGCGAACGTTTTTATATTACGCTAACTACTGTTCCCAAAAATCTCACGGAACAAACAAATGATTACATATTTTACCCGAGTGGCTACCTATCGCAATATGCGGGTGAGCCAGCTAATATACGAGATAATACTTCATATACTTCAGCAGACACCCTTACTTCGTTTGATACGAAAAATGTTTATAAATACTTTTTAAGTAGACAAACCGTATATAATGAGCCGATCTTGCCAGCAAGTTCGTCCGGATTTGCAGCTATGCAACTTTCGCCACGAGGCAAGTACCTGCTAGGTATATCCTATGCTTCAAGTACTACTGGCATGAGGTACTTTGCAAAAGATTTATCTACAGGTAATGTCTATTTTATAGATTATGTCGAAGCTGGTTATTACGAGCTTAACTATAATTTAAGCATGCACATATCTGACAATGGTATAGGCATTTTTCAGTCACCGACCAAAGAGTTCCTTTTTGACTTCAAAAAGAATGTGATAATAGCTTCCAGATCTCTTTCTTCACCTCAGGTGAATTCATATATTTTCAAAGTTTCACCTGATGGAAAACATATTATGTCTACAATTTATTCGGGAAACGTACCTGTGGATGTTTTTAAAATTAATGGGGCAAGTCTGGAAAAAATTTATAGTCTTGAAAGCGGAACTACAAAATTTCAATTCAACCCTATTAACCCGAATATGATTACTGCTATTAAAGATAAAACACTGTCTGTGATTCAATGCGAACCCTATGCTTTACTCAGAAAGATTGAATTCTCGAGCGACGAAGTATTTATGAATATCGATTATTTTAACAACGAAATACTCTCAATAAATGCCAATCAATTTATAATTCGAAGTTTAAATAGCGGTAATGAGATAAAAAGAATTACTAAGGGAACACAGCAATATTATCTGTATGAAAATTTTTTCCTTCACAATCACCACATCATAAAAAACAACGTGATGCTTAAAACCCTATAACATGAATCGTAGATATATAATTTTATTTTTCTTATTCATAGTATTGTCGAATAGTCTTACTGCTCAAAAGATGTGTGTTGGTTTTGATACCGGTTATGGAACCTATGCAATGACAGATATCAAACGCTTTCTTGAAAACTCAATGAAAACGAATATATTACAACCTCATAGAGTTAGTAATTTTCCGGGATATTTGTTTTTCAGACCCTATATAGAAATTGAATATCAATATTTGAATTTTGGAATTGCCTATACACTTATGTCAACAGGTGCACGCTATTCGATTCATGATTATAGTGGTGAATACAAGTTTGATGCCCAAATAGTAGGGAATGCAGCTGGGGCATTTGCTGAGTTACCAATATATTCAATTCAACGATTTAGATTTTTACTTGCTACCGAAGCCGGAATAATTTCCAATAAATTGAAATTCGATGAAAGCTTTAAAATTACAGATATTCACAACCAACAAGACGACTATAATCTTAGGTCAAATAATTTTTTTGTAAAGCCCTATTTAAAGGTAGAATATGAAATTTTGAAATGTTTAAGTGCCAATTTTTTACTTGGATATCACAAAGATATTAACGCACCAAAAATGCATTTAGATGGTGATGTTTCGAGAGTATCTGATATTGTTGCTAATTGGGATGGGTATCGAACAAGTGTTGGAATATCCTATAGATTTGATTAAAAAATAGGTTTAGTTAATTCAACTCTTTATTTTGTAGTTTAACAGATAAATTAAAAAAATAAAGCTCAGTGTAAGTAAATAATCAAACATTGATGAAAACACTAATAAACATTAAACTACGAACGCCTAATACACGCTCATATGTTCATTGGCGGCTGACGTGCATTCACTTGGTTGAATATTGTCTGAACCCGGATTCAGCTGATTAATCAGATAAAAAAAACGCTCTGAAATCTGATTCATCATTTAATCTGATAATATCGTGGTTCAGACAGTTACAGTGAATGTACTCACGTTATCGCGGGTTTGTAAGCCGTGCTAAAAAAGAAGGAACAGTATTTATGAAAAAAATTTATTCATTTAACTTTCTATCAAGATTTATATTCTTGATGTTAACACCGATATTCTTCCAATATTTTGCTTTAGGTTTTATCTGGCATTCAATTTATTGGGGAGTGATTACATTTGTTATAATAATTTGGATGACGTTTATCCTTCTTTCTCCATTGTTTGGCAGGATAGGATGTGGCTGGTTTTGTTTTATGGGAACAGTGTCTGACTTTGGTGGAAGTCAAGCATTCCATAAAACTAAGTGGAAGAAACCCAAAGTCTGGTCAAGGATATTAATACTGATACCATTTTTTGTAACTGCTTTTATCTTTTACTTTCTGAATAAAGAACGCGGTATGACGCATAATTTTGCTGTGATTCCAACGTTCTTAACCCCCGAATTTAATCACCATTATATGGTCGTATGGATAAGTGATATTTCTTTTGCATTGATAATGGCTCTTTTTCTGGATAAACGATGGGCTTGCAAAAATTTATGTATGATGGGTACATTATGTGCAATAGGAGCCAATTATTCACGACTCATTCCTGTCGTTGAATTTGATAAATGCAATCAGTGTCATAAATGTGAGAATGAATGTCTTGTAAAAATACCGATTGTTGACTATGTAAAAAACAATAAAGGTATGGTAACAAATTCAGAATGTATTCTTTGTGGTAAATGCGTAGAAGTATGCAAATTAGATGCAGTAAAACTAAGATTTATTTGGAATAGAAAAAAATATAAAGAACGGTCTTAAAGTACTGCTGCAAAAACTATGTTAAGTGAAAGTGTGAAAAAGGGGAAAAAACAAGCGTTTTGATTAATTCATAGGAATAAAACGACTTCGTTAAGCGTAGTTTAGCACAAGATGTTGAGCGAATTATTGAACCCCTAACCCCTAAAGGGGAACAAGAGCAAGTTGCCAGACGATAGTAATTAAAATCCCCTTTGGGGGTTTGGGGTGGATTACAGAATTAGATTTACAAGGCAGAGCCTTGTTTCTATGTGATATAGTATGGAGGGAAATGGAGAAACCAGACAGATTAATTATTGAATCAAGTTTAGAAGCCATTATATGAGAAAGTTAGCTATATTTATATTTATAACTCTTATTCACTTTGCTTCATGCGCACAAGACACGAATAAAGAAATTACAAAACTTATTATTGCATATAAAGGAGATTCTACGCTGTTTATTGAAAAGTATGAGATTGATGTTATAGAGAAACAGGTTTACTATATTACACCCATTATGAATTATTTGGACGTTCAAGGACAAAAATATAGAACAGAAAGAAATATCAATAAAAAAGAATGGAATGATATAATGACCTTGATTTCTGCTATTGACTTTAAGAAACTAGAATCATATAACTTAGCTGAATCTGACAAGGTTGACTATTTTGCTCAAATTACCTTTAATCAAAGTAAAACGGTTGAAATAAAATTATCACAGGAAATTATGCCTGTTGAACTTAGAAAAATCTTTAGAATAATACGAAATGAAAAATAACTGGTGCTAACACACGCCTCGGTCGTTAGCGGTCAGTGTAAAAAAAAAAGAAAAACAGACATGAGTTTAGAAATCGAGAAAAAAGTAATTGAGAGATTTGTTGTAAAGACAAAACACGACAGATATCTGACATTTTTGAAAAACGACAAAACTCGTAAGAAATTCACAAAAGAATTGTCTCATTTTCGAGACTTATGTCTAGAACAGTTTGAAGAAGTGAAAAGTGACGAAAGAAAAATAATTAAAGACAGAATTAGCCACTTGGGTAACACTAAAAATTGCTATTTAATCTCTGAAAATTTTGAACTTGACAAGAAAACACTTGATATTGAGACTGCATTAAATAAGACTATTGGCTACGGCATGGGAACATTTATTGTTTTTGGTGACGCTGACATTGTTTATTATGAAGCTGAAGGCCCAGATAAAAGGTGGATAAGCAAACCTCGTTGAGCGTAGCTTAGCACAAGATGTTGAGCGAAGTGTTCACACTTCGTTCAAGCTAAAAGGAAGTCTCCAGACTTCCACATTGAAAAGTAACAGAATTAGATTTACAAGGCAGAGCCTTGTTTCTAATGTGCGGAAGTTGTCTGAACCTGGATTCAGCTGATTAATCAGATAAAAAAGAACGCTCTGAAATCAGATTAATCAATTCATCTGATATAATCGTGGTTCAGACAGTTACAGTGAATGTACTCACGTTACCGCGAGTTTGTAACATGTGCAAAAAAAGAAGTAAGTAATAGATAATAGAAATAAATCAAAAGAACATGAAATTTACAACAGTTTATTTAGACGAAAACAAGATTGAAATATTCAATTCTATTCTCGGTCGGGAAACAATTAAGGTGAATGGTGAAGTGGTGTCTAGCAAATATTCAATTACAGGGGGAGAACACTTTTTTCCGATTACTGAAAACGGCACAATTGCTAATTGTAAGCTACGAATGGGATTTGGATTGAATGGAGTTGTTTTCGACTTATATAAGAATAAAAAACCTATAGTTGAATCACCAAAGAATGACTTTTTAAAAATTTTTATTGCTCTATTGATTTTTGGTATATTGATTGGACTTTTTGTTTCGTATATCTTTAAGCTGGCTTAGCATAAGATGTTGAGTAAAGAGTCGAACAACTAACCCCTAACCCCCCTAAAGGGGAATAAGAGCAAGTTGCAAGACGATAGTAATTAAAATCCGGAAGGAAGAGAAATAAAAGACATTAAATTAATAATATCAAGACAAAACATAAACTGCCATGAGTGTAAGAAATTTCTGGACAATTTTTTTGAAAGTATTAGGAATTTGGCTCGTAATAAATGGAGTAACAACGATTATTCAATTTATTACGGCATTTTTCTCAGTTATTGCTGGTAATAACAATGAAGTATGGACAATCATTTATTACATACTACTTCTAATAGTAACAATTGGAATATACTTATTTATACTATGGCTTTTTGTTTTTAAAACTTCATGGCTTATTGATAAACTGCATTTAGAAAGAGGATTTAAAGAAGATCGGATTGAAGGTGATTTTGATTACTCGAAAGTTATGATGATTGCGACAATTGTAATTGGAGGTTATATATTTGTTGATAATTTACCCATGTTTTGTAAATATACTTTCAACTATTTTCAACAAAAGCAAATGTTTCAAGATGGATTTTCTTCGGGTTGGTTGTTTTTTTACCTGGCGAAAAGTGTAATCGGTTATTTATTAATGACAAATAGCAGAAGTGTTGTGAAATACATTGAACGACAATTTAAATGAAATATTGGTTATTCAACCACTTTGTGGTTGGTTATCTTGTTTGTTATTCATCCATGCATTGCATACATGGCTATTTACATTTAATTCCTTCGGAATTACAAGGCTGAGCCTTGTTTTAAATGTGATGTAGTATGGAGAATGCGGAAGTTGTCTGAACCTGGATTTAGCTGATTAATCAGATAAAGAAGAACGATCTGAAATCTGATTAATCAATTAATCTGATATAATCGTGGTTCAGACAGTGACAGTGAATGTACTCACGCCATCGCGGGTTTGTAACCCGTGCTAAAAAAAAGGAAGTAATATAAAAAGCAACTAACCCCTAAAAGGGAATAAGAGCAAGTTGCAAGACGATACAAATTAAAATCCCCTTTAGGCTTCGGCGTGAGCTCAGTCGAACGGGGTTTGGGGTGGATTGATAAAACACATAATCAAATAACACAAATCAGAATATGAAAGACTAACTCCGGGGCTTGTGGTTTCCAACCGCAAAAATAGAGAAATTAGCATTGCGATTAAAAATGACAAGACCCAAATCCATATTACGGTGCGCTGCGCCTTCTCTTATTATTTGGTTATATTGATTTTTACAAAGATTTCGGGACACTGTCCCTTGTATAATAATCATTACATTCGATTGCTTAAGGTACAGAGTACCGTTGATATTTGTAGCTGATAGATAATTAATAAACAATATATGAAAAAGATAATCATTGCTTTTAGTTTGCAATTATGCGTTTTGTCGGTTTGTGGTCAGCAGCATACATACGTAACCAAAATCTACAGCGTAGATATAATGGGCGACACCATTGTAAAAGATGAACATGGAAATAAAATAGCCATATATTCTAAAGATATATTCGGCAACAGGGTAATAAAGGATGGAAATGGTAATGTAATGCAAACCATCTCGAAAGACGTGTTTGGTAACACAGTGATAAAAGATGGTCACGGACAAAAAGTTAGGAGTATTGAGAAAAATGTGTTTGGTGATAAGGTGATTAAAGATGGAAATGGAAAAACTATTCAGACCATCTCGAAAGATGTGTTTGGTAATACGGTGGTAAAAGATGATAATGACCAAAAAGTAGTCAGTGTAGAAAAAAATGTGTTTGGCGATAGGGTTATAAAAGATAAGAATGGCAGGATTATCCGGAGTTTCTCTAAAGATGTGTTTGGCAACACGGTGATGAAAAATGAAAATGGACAAACAATTGCCAGCATTGGAAAAAACGTGTTTGGCGATACGGAGATTAAAGGTGAAAACGGTCGGGTTATTAAAACGATTTCGAAAGATGTGTTTGGCAATAACATTGTAAAAAATGGTAACGGACAAAAAGTTATCAGTATAGAAAAAGATGTGTTTGGCAGTACACTGATTAAAGATGGAAATGGACAACTTCTCAAAAGTATTTCGAAAGATGTGTTTGGTAACACGGTGGTGAAAACAGCATCGGGGTCAATATCATCAAATCCTATATCGGATGATGCAATGCAATTTGATAAAGAAGGAAACCTGAATGAAAGTTCATTACTTGAACTAATGATGAATAATGGAGATTAAAAAGAATATGATATTATTTATTAAACCAATAAAAACAATACGAATATGAAAAAAACTATTTTGGTATTATTTATCCTTGTATGCAATTTATCATTTGGTCAGACCAAGGATTTGCAACAGTCTATCGACTCATTCAGAACGGCACTGAGTCAGCAAAACATTCAGATTAAAAATCTTCAGGCTCAGGTATATCAACTGAATGCAGTACTGAATGCCATGAGAAGTAGTTTGAACGATGTGCAGTATATTGCAAAAACAGATTCGGCAACTTACAAACCCAAAACAGTGCTGAAAAAGACTGTGGTAAAAACCAATCAGACAGTAGCAAACGTAACGGTTGTTGACAGAAGCAATACACTGCCCCCACATTCACGGTATTACAGAACCATAAGAGGGCAGAAATATTATATAGACTTGCACAACAAGCAGAAATTCACGCTGCTCCCCAGTGGTAGAAAAGTTTATGTACATATTTAAAATATAATAAGGTAACAAAAATAATGGAGATAGTAAAAAAAGGCAAAAGCAATGGTTGGAAAAGTATATTGAAATTCATTTTCCCCTACCTGATTGGCGTTGGCACATTACAGATTATAGGAGCTTTGGTGCTTGGGTTGGATTTGAAGAATATAAACAGCAGCACACAGTCGCCGGTACAATTAACGGTAATGACCTTCATTACAATGATAGCTACAGTGGGTTTAGTCTGGCTGTTTACTACCAAAGTAGATAAGAAACCATTCTCCGTTATCGGTTTCGGCAAAGCCCTTATAGGCAAAGATATGCTTTGGGGTATTTTGATGGGTTTGGTGATAATGTTGTCGGGCTATGTAATTCTGATACAGATACACGAGATTCAGTTTGTAAAGCTCAACTTTCAGGCATTGAATTTATTGCTCAATGTCGCAATATTCATAATGGTGGCCATCACTGAAGAGATATTGGTGAGAGGTTATTTTTTGCGCAATCTGATGGTTTCGTTTAATAATTACCTGGCATTGTTTATTTCGGCTTTGATATTCAGTTTGATGCACTTGGATAATCCCAATGTTACCCCAGTAAGTCTGTCTATCATTTTCCTTTCCGGATTAGTACTTGGTCTCTCCTACTTATATACCAAAAATATTTGGTTTCCAATAGCTTTACACTTTAGTTGGAATTTCTTTCAGGGAACCATTTTTGGATTCAATGTGAGCGGCATGAACATGTATAAACTTATTGAAACGAAATACACAACGGCCAATAACTGGAATGGTGGTAAGTTTGGTTTTGAAGGATCGGTAGTGGCTGTTTTCTTTTTGCTAAGTGCGCTAGCAGTAGTTTATTTTCTATTCAGGAATAGAAAACCCGCAGAACTGGATGATATACAAGAGTTGGAAATTAAAACTGAACTTATATCGTAAGTAAAAGCAATTTTCGATTCCCGTTTTGATGTCCTCTGGAAAATGGCTTTAGGAATGCAATCCTACTAAGACTACTGAAAATTCAGAGAATAATCCTTCTGATAATCATCAAACAATTACCGGAAGTATCTTTACCGGAAGTATCTTTACCGGAAGTATCTTTACCGGATTAATTGGTGCCGGGTTTGATTATCATATCAATAAGATGGTAAGCGTAGGCATTGAAACATCACTTTTGCCGGGTAAGTATAAAAAATTAAAAGATAAAGCCAGTGATTATTACACCTACGAAGATAATGTTAGCAGATTAAGTACAGGCTTAAAACTGACATTGACGCTGTAAATGTTTATTGAGAGAATAAACAATTTTTTTTTTCGGCATATATTATTTGAAATAACATTTTATATTGAACTACTGTTATGGAGTTACACCATCTTGGAATTTTTTCTATCGGTGGAAAATACATTGAAAGACAATTGAATGATTGGCTTCTAAGTAAAAAATGATATTTTAATAAGCTCTTTAATTCTCGCTAAACTAAAAAACAATTATGAAAAAACTAAGTGTATTATCATTGATTCTCCTTACATTTCTGTATTCAGGGAATATGTTTTCACAACCGGCAGTAGGAGATAAAGCACCTACCCTTACCGGATTAAAAATGCTCAACAATGAATTACCCGATTTAAAAAACAAATTTGTATTTCTTGATTTCTGGGCTACTTATAGTACACCCGAAGTGAGGTCTTTGGATCATCTCAAT
>Ga0302215_10000253_pt1 | contig 40470 bp, 31 predicted proteins | sample II_Fen_N3_1_FD_194580 | JGI IMG/M metagenome (GOLD analysis project Ga0302215, IMG submission 194580) | Peat permafrost microbial communities from Stordalen Mire near Abisko, Sweden - II_Fen_N3_1 | ecosystem: Environmental > Terrestrial > Soil > Wetlands > Permafrost | place: Sweden: Abisko... | reverse complement strand
GTTTGCCATAGGTACGCAAACCACGGTTAAAGTGGTAATTATTGATATCGTTGAATTTCTTCTTGGCTGTTACGGCTGCATGTATAGTTGAAGTACAACAGTTGCGTGAGCAATATGTATTCTCGCCATCGGTCTGACGACTCCCCACACAATAGATATAAGCTATGTTCTTAATTTCTTTGCCGTTGTAAGTCAATTTATCAAACTGTGTGTCAATCATACGCTTGAACTGAGGCAATGTAATCACATTGTCCGAAGTTGCATATCCAAATTCACCGTAAGCAGGAGTATATGAATCGAAACCTGTAGCCATAAGTACAGAGCCTACAGTTATTTCTAGGATTTCCTCCTTTTCAGACAAATCAATTGCTTTACACACTTTCTCGCACTCACCGCAACGAGTACAGTTTTTATTGTCAATTACCGGAATTTGCGGATATTCGCTTGGGTAATTTTTATAAATTGCTTTGCGGGTACTCAAGCGGAAATTAAATTCGTCAGGCACAACTACCGGACAAACTTCAATAGCACGTTTAAGGTCATCCGGATGACAGGCTGAAGCTTTGATAAAACGAGGTGTTTTCTTTATTTTCAAAGACATATTGCCGACACTGCCTTTATTCTCAATCACTTCGCAATTGGTCATAATGGTTATGTTGTCGTGCTTTGTCAGTTCATTGTAAAGACGTTTCACCATATCTTTACCTGTCTCATCAGTTGTAGAAAGTGAATCCCACTGTGCTACACGTCCACCTACAAAAGGTTCTTTTTCTATAAGAATTACTTCAGTATCTTTTTCTGCTAATGAAATGGCTGCTTTTATTCCAGCTACTCCAGCTCCGATTACTGCCACTGCTTTTTTAGCTTTAATCTTATTAGTCTCCAATGCTTCTGCATATCGAGCCTTAGCAATAGCTGCTTTTACCAAATGAATGGCTTTTTCAGTTGCTCCGGTTTTATTATCGGAGTGTGCCCACGAAGCTTGTTCGCGGATATTGGCGTGAACATAGGTGTATTTGTTCAAGTCGGCACGAATAGATACATTGCGGAAAGTTAACTGATGAAGTTTTGGAGAGCACGAAGCTACAATAACACCATCGAGTTCATTAGCCTTAATATCTTCCACCATATCGCGTTGATTGGAGTCGGAGCAAGCAAACATAGTTGTTTTAGCTATAAATACAATGTCTTCACCCTCAACTGACTGGCGGACTTTTTCCACATCTACATAATCGGATATATTACCACCACAATGGCAAATATAAACTCCTATTTTTTTTGGTTTCTTTTCCATATAGATTTCGTCTGTTTTTATGGGTGTTGAATTAAGTAACTGATTGCTTCGGATGAGGCGGATCCTGCTGATAGGATTGAATCAGGAATATCCATTGGTCCAGTGGCAGTCCCGGCTACGAAAACACCTTCGATACTTGTTTTTGCAGGGCTGGCGAGCATATCGCTTTGTCCAACAAAATTGAATGGGTCGAGTGCGAGTGTTTCATTGACAAAGAATTTTTCAATTCCAGTATTAGGTAATACTCCTGTTGATAGGATCACCATATCGTGTTCAGCTTCCTGAAGTTTTCCTTCGTTGATATCTTCGTAACGGAGAATAAGATTTCCACCTTCTTTTTCACTTATACGTCCAATTTTTCCTTTTACAAAGTTCACACCCATACCTTTGGCTTGTTGGTAGAATTCCTCAAACCCTTTACCGAACGAGCGAATATTGATATAGTAGATTGTTACGTCGGCCATAGGTAACGCACCCATTAGCAACTGAGCTTGTTTAATAGAATACATACAGCAAATTTGTGAACATATAGGATTGCCAACTGAAGCATCACGAGAACCTACACAAAGTACATATGCAATTTTATCAGGTACTTTACCATCACCAGGACGAAGAACCGTATTGAAGGGACGGGTTGGAGCCAACTCACGTTCCATTTGCAATGCAGTGATTACATTTTTATATTGTCCGTAACCGTAGCGAGGCATTTTCTTTGCATCGAACATGTCAAACCCTGTAGCAATTACAACGGTCTTGACGTGTAATTCCATGATTTCGGTCTCCATGGTAAAATCGATACAGTTAGTAGGACAAGCTTTTTCGCAAGCACCACACAATGTACAATTATCAATATCAATGGCAGCAGCCTTGGGACTACAAATGCTGAACGGAATAAACGCCGCTTTACGTCCAATTAAACCAAACTGATATTGGTCGCGTACATTTACAGGGCAAGCTTTTTCGCAAAGTTGACAAGCCGTACAATCCTCAATGTGTACATAACGTGGGTGTTTGGTAACTTTGGCGACAAATTCGTTGTCGCTTATTTTTTTAATATTCCCAACTTCGCTCCCTGTAAAAATAGTAATGTTAGGATGACGTGATATTTCGGAAACCTTTGGAGTGGTGATACAGGCCGAGCAGTCGAGTGTTGGGAACACCTTACTTAGCATAATCATTTTACCACCCACAGAAAGTTCTTTGTCCACTAAAAGGACTTTAAAACCTGTATTAGCCAAATTCAACGCAGCCTCACCACCGGCAATACCGGCACCGATAACCAACGCATCGTAAGTAATATTTTTAATTTGTTTTTCCATCAGGCGTGTCGTGTTTTAAGTAAATACTCGTTGAATGAACGCATTTGTTTTACAAATGATTCGCTACAAACCGAACAAATAGCAGCCATACGCAGACGTGCTGGATCAATTTCATTTTCTTTCATCAAGTTGTGGGTTTTTCCCACAATATGTCCGGTTTTTTCGGTACACGATTCACCAAAAACGCAGTCGCTTCCGTCGGCAGCAATGAATACTCCGTCGAACCCTTTTTCGTAAGCGTACAAAATCCAACTTGATTTTATGCCGCTTGAACAAGGAATCGTGATTGTATAAACGGTAGGCGGGTAATGCATTTTAAGTAAGCCGGCCATATCAATAGCCGGATCGGATATTTTTTCGGTGGAAAATACAAGTATTTTAGCACTTTTTTTATTAAGTTCTCCCATGTATGGTCGATTTAAGTTTTAAAAATAAACCACAATAGAAACAATAGTATTTATTTTTCCTATCGCTTCTATCGTGGTTCAATGATAAGAAACATTATTTTTTCTTCATGTACACTTTGAAGTAACCGTTTTCTTCAACAAATCCAAGATATTCATGACCTTGTTTACCACACCATTTTGGGATATCTTGTTTTGTTCCTTCGTCAGCTGAAAGCACTTCCATAACATCACCCGATGCAATAGCTCCAATGTGTTTTTTTGCTTCCAAAAGTGGACCCGGACATGCTGTTCCTCTGGCGTCGATTGATCTTGCCACTACTACTGATTTTAATTCTTCTGCTGTCATAATAATAAGTTATTTGTTGATTTGTATATTAGTTAATTGGTTTTCAAGAGCCTTTTGTCTTGATTCTTGGTTCTAAAGTTTAGATAAATAGTTGTATTGAACTTTCACCAGCATCAGCTACAAATGTTGCTGCTCCAGCATAACTCAATTGAGGGTAATCAATCATTTCTTCTTTTTTAAATCCCATCAACCCCATGGACATCTCACATACAATGATTTCTATACCTAATTCACCAGCTTCTTTGAACATTGTGTCTAATGACATAACATTTTGCTTTTTCATAAGCATTTTAATCATCATTGGTCCCATGCCACACATATTCATGTTAGATAAAGCCAATTTATTTTTGCCATTAGGAAGCATGATACCGAACATTTTGGAAATAAAATCTTTGCCTTTGGGGTTTTTCTTTGGGTCGCGTAGTGCAGCAAGTGACCAAAACGAGAAGAACAGTTTTACCTGAGTATCCATTGCAGCAGCTGCAATAGAAATAACCATAGCAGCCAGAACTTTGTCCATGTCACCCGAAACCACAGCGATTGACAGTTGGTCTTTACGAGAATTTTCAAGTTTTTCAAGTTTTTCAGTCAGTACATCAAGTTGCTTTTGCAATTCCTGAATTTCTGTTTTTTGATTGTCTTCCATATCCATTCGATTTTGTGTGAAGTTTAATTAGAGAAATTTTTCTGCAAAAGTATGAAAATGAAATTACTCAAATAAAAAATAGTGTGTGAATGATTGCACATTGTTTTGTGATATTTGTCACAATGTGTATATTTGCACCATGAAAAATGAATGTAAAAGTTGTCCCTTTAAATCAAGGGCTACTGCAACGCTTAGCGAATGTAGTTTTGACCAATTAAATGCAAATCATGCAGTAGTGAAATTCGTTAAAGGTGATACGATTGTCAAGCAAGGAAACTACTCTACCAATGTTACATTTTTACGCACCGGCTTGGCTAAAATGCACTTAGTAGGACCATCTTACGAACAAATTGTTCGCATGGTAAAAGCTCCGACATATCTTGGATTACCCACTACTTTCGGAAATAAAATAAATCAATACTCTGTAACAGCACTATCTGATGTGGAAGTTTGTTTTATCGATATAAACATATTTCGGGCTTTATTGAAAGAAAATGAGCAATTTTCTTACGAAATAATTTTGGAACTATGCAAAAATGAATTAGACTCATTTCATCGCTGTGCAAATCGGACTCAAAAGCAAACCCGGGGAAATTTGGCAGATGTATTGCTCGAATTTGCAAATCATATCTTTGAATCGGACACATTTATCTTACCAATTTCTCAGTCTGAAGTTGGAAATCTTATCGATACAAGTAGAGAAAGTGTAAGTCGTACCTTATCCGAATTTGACAAAGATGGGTTGATTAGAATGTCGGGAAAGAATATTGAAATAATAAATAAAAGTTCATTGGAGTTGGTTAGTCAGAAAGGATAATTGTAATCTCAATCTTTTGTTTGCCTATTACTTAATTTCATAGATATTTGCACTTATATTTCTTCCAAGTTTAATTCATCAATCAAAATCAACAAAGCCTTATTTTTCTCAATCATAGATTGTAATGTTAGACTGAAGAAACTTTGAATTTCCTGAATAGTTTTTTTGATTTTAGTTCAGAGATAATATAATCAGCTATATCTAATCCGTTAGTACGGTCGCTTTCGATGGCTTCATCTTCTAATAGAGTTTATACTGTGACTTTGCAATTGAATTTTTCATGTATTTCAACTGCTTTTCAACTCCATTTTTCAAATGCACCTAAATCGGGATAAAGCATTACAACTCAACCTTTCAACGCCTGACATTTTTAAATAGACAATCCGTTCAGATTTCCGGCAGCAAGCCAAATCATATCAGATACAATGCAGCTGGCAATAATAGCGGATTTCTCACTTTCCACAATTGAAAAGTAATATTTATTGGTTAGTTTAAAATAAACCAATAAATTCTTTAATGCTACCAAAATTTATGTAATTTTGGTAATGAGATAATTACATGACTAAACGAAGCCAATGATACCCAAAATGAAGTCTATAAATTTGGGACTAAATCGTAACAAAAAATATGGAAGAAGTACAACGTATTGATAAATAAGGGTAATAATGGATTAGGTTCACAAACCGTCTAACAAGTCGGTCACCAACTCAAAAGGTTTTTTGAATTAAAACGCAATTAACAAATACAACAGAAAACCATTAAAGTTTTTTATTGGGCTTATCAATTTTCAGAACAATTCTAAACCATTTAAACGTAGTCGTTGTAAAAGGCTTTCGTTCAACTTTAATAACGAACATACATCATAGCTATCAATGCATTTTTCAGTGCTATAAAGTTGTTGTTCAATTAAAAGTTTGGCAATTAAATTGATTTTTGCTTCTAATTCCTTAAATGCATTTGATTCGATGGTGATGACTTCCATATCATTTTTGTTACAAATGTCAGGAAATCAATAATGCAAATTTCACAAGCTGGGTAAGTTTATTGGAGTAAAGACGGCAAAAGACTTAGAATGAAGCTTTTATAAAATTGCCTTCGTGTGGATAAAAAAGTATCAACTTGGGTATTTTCTAACACAAACTCAATCCGCTTTAAATAAATTTGATCGTACTGTTAATTTTTAAATATACAATAGCAATTAAAAACAATTACTTATCATTTAAGATTCGAGTTACATCAGATAGTTTATAGCGCACTTTTCCACCAACCTTTTTAGGTACTAAATAGCACTTCTTTTTCCAATGCCATAAGGTTGCCAAGCATACTCCCAACATTTCACAAACATCTTGTTGAGTCAAGTAACGTTCTGTTTTGGCTATTAATGCAGCCTCAGTGGCATCTTTTTTACTTCGATTAATGAGTATGTCGGCGAATGCTAATAAATCTTGTACAGTGGTTTCAATCCGTACACTTGCTGCAAGCTCTGGATTGTTTAATAATAGTGCTAAATTCATTTGGTAAAGTATATGTACTTTGTCTTTCCTCAAATACTAGCTAGTTCATTTGGATATTTGACAATGCAAAGGAACTTAATACATTTCATTAAATGTCACTTACACAAATCTATTTCAATAGGTTAAATGTCTTGTTTGGGGTGGGAATGGGTGGTAAATACAACAAAAAAACTGATAACGATAAGCTATCAGTTCTTTATTTTGGGGTGGCAAACACCCGCTAAATTTTTTATATCCTACAAGACTTTAAAAGAACAAAAATCTCATTATTCAACTTTCCAACAGTTGTATCACTATCTATTTCGCAATTGAACATTAAATTGATTGGTTTAGGCTTAACTAACTGACTCGTAATTTCATTTACAAATGCTCTTAATTGTGCCTTGCAGCCCCATTTTGTATCGAGCCATTTTATTTTAATTATACTACCAACTCCACTAATCAAGAATGAATCAAAGGTATTTCTATCGCATTTGAATATCCTTTTATTACAGTTTTTATAAATCAAATCGGCATCATATTTTTGAATATCAATAATTGGGAATATCTTATCTCTACTATCATTTTCATTTATGTAAGATTGGTTTAGCGACTTATTATCAGATGGATTAAAGTTATGGTTATCTCTTATTCCTATTTCATTATTATTTCTCATGAATTCACCCATCCATGTACTATTTAAATAGTCATTAAAAGGCTGTAAATCGGCTCTACGATAACCAAACAAATAGTAACTGGATAAATAATGAACTTGACGATTATGAATAAAATTCAATATATGTTGCAGGTCTAAATCTGTGTCCACTATTTCAAATGTAGCAAACCATTCTCGAACACCCTGCAATATGAGGATATTGTCCAATTCTTTGGTCTTGAGTTCTGTTATCAGTGATTCTATTTTATTGTTTACAAAAGTAGCTTTTGTATGATTCTCTTTAATGAGCGTACAAATACTGTCAATTATCATCAAAAGATCAGAAGTTTTCAAGCCTTCTAAATCCATAATCAGCTTATCTACTTCATATTTAGTTATGTCAGCATAGAATTTGGCAATACCTGTATTTCTAATATATTTTTCCATTTCCTCCCTTTTTGAAATGTCAGCAAGTTGTATTTTGGGCAATTTTGATACTGTATTAGACATAATTATATCTTTTGATTTTATTCTTTTCATGGTTTGTCGGTTATGGTAGTGTTGTATAATTTATTCCAATGGTCTAACATTCTTTGAGCATGTTCCTCTGGTTTTACTTTAATGTACTTCAGAAAAGAGCTTTCAGTCTTATGACCAGTTATTTTCATAATAGTATAGGTATCAAGTCCCATGCGATAATTATTAGTGGCAAACGAACGCCTACCGGTGTGCGAGCTAATCAATTCCCACTTTTTATAAAAATTGATTTGCTTTACTCCGCCTTTTGTTATTTCCTTCTTTTCCTGTTCATTAATTTCAGCTATATGGCAAAGAATCTTAATAACATCATTAAACCGTTGATTGCTGACCGGTTTTGGTGGGGTATAGTTGTACTTTTGGAGGATAGCTATACTCATAGGATGCAATGGAATAATTACTTCTGCACCAGTCTTCTGTTGCTTTAACGAGATTAAACCGTTTTTTATATTTTGGCTGGTTATTTTTCCTAAATCAGAAAAACGACAGCCTGTCCAACATTCCAACAAAAAACCATCACGAACTATGTCCAACGTATCGAGCTTGTAACTATCAGCTTCTTTATCCTGTACAAGTATTTTATATTTATAGACATCTTTTGTAGTGACGTTACTAAAATCCAAATCAAATAGTTTTTGTAATTCACTCTCATCAAGGGCTACGTTATCGGATTTCTCTTGAATTCCCTCAAAGGCAGACTTGTATTTAATTTCGGTGTGAAGTTCTAATTTATACGCCTCGTTTAACCATAATTTGAGGTGTTTGATTTTTTGTCCGATGGTGTTACTTGCCAGATTAAAAGTTTGTAGATATTTCACAAATTCATCGTAAAATGATTTATTCATGTCAGAAAACTCAAATTCAGCCTTATTACTGTAAGCGGCAAATGTCTTTAAATAGTCAAATGTTATCTGGTGCTGAACAATGGCACGTTTATTCATTAGTGTACCGGTTTTGCTTACTTTGCGAGTTGGTGCTGTTTGAATAAATTTCTCAACGAATTCAAACAAAGTCATTGGTTTTTCTTCTAGTGATAGAAATTTCTTTGGATTTTGTATATTTATAATTGCTTGTTCAAGCCAATCACTTGTATATTCAATTTTAGTTGGCTCAGAACTGTACGCTTTTAGGATAATATTTTTCAGGTCACTAATTGACTTGTTAAACTTGTCACGACCTAGAAATATTACTTTGGCTTTGATACATTCATTTTTCACATCCCAAACATCTGGGTTAATAACTAAATCACTTTTATGAAACAATTGAACCTTTCTTCCATCACTTAAACGAAATCGGATATTTGCTGTCTCCACTTTTTTGTGAGAAATCCGAATGAATGCTTTCACTGTTGCCATATATATACGATTAATTATTCGTTGTGCAAATATACAGTTTATAATGTACTTGCACAACATTTGCACAACATATCGTAAATTTATTTGAATCTGATTAAATATATTTCAATGAATATATCAAATAAAAAGACTTATACACAGTTATATTACAGCACATTGATAATGTATATTACAAGTATAGAGACTAATTAAATTTAAAAGGTTACTCTCCAAGAGGGAGAGCAACTAAAAAAAGCCAAATCGTTACAAAACAACGATTTGGCTTTTTTATTTTTCATATTTGCTCAGCATTAGCGCAACCCCTATTCAGATATTAATGGCTCACCCGTAAAAGTTGTGGACTAAATAGAAATTAACAATTTTGCAATTGAACTTTAATTGCAAAATCAGATGAAAGAAAATGGATCAAGTCAGAAAGCCAAAAGTTTAGAGCAGAAATCCTTTTTGAGCAATAACCGGATTTACAACAAACTTATTCGCTGACATATTCTTTGAGGATGATATACGCTAAAAATACGATTAAAGATGTTGCAAGATTAAGCCTTGCAAAATGAGACAACAAGGTGGGTGAATATGGATTTAAATCATTTAATATGATAGCGGGAACTATTTATGAACATTACAACGAAATCCTTAACTTCTTCATTAATAGTTCTACAAAAGCATCGGATGAATCTTTTAATGCTAAAATAAAAGCTTTCAGAGCATCGCTCAGAGGAGTTATTGATATTAAGTTTTTCCTCTTCAGATTAACCAAAATATACGCTTAGTCCACAACTTTTACGGGTGAACCTATTTTTCCTTAATCAGAATCCTTTTGTGGAAAAGCCCGAAATAAAAAAAATCCAAACTGATAATTTATATCAATTTGGATCTTAACTTGCTCTCCCTCTTGGACTTGAACCAAGGACCCTCTGATTAACAGTCAGATGCTCTAACCAACTGAGCTAAGGAAGAATTTGGTTGTGCACCATTTTTCAAATGCGTCACAAAAGTAAACAATTCTTTTGAAGTTTGCAATAGCAATGATTAAAAGAATTCAATCAAATTGGTCATTTAATGAATTGTTTGTCGCTTTAAACACATTTAATAGTGATAAAACAATCGTATTTCTACGACTTTTGCTCTCCCTCTTGGACAATAACATACTAAAAGCTATGCTATCTCAATGTGGCTCATATAAGATAAATGGGTATAATATATCTGTATATTAAACAAATATAATTTCTGCAATCTTGATTTATATTTAGTGATATTGAAAACTATTTACTAAATGTTGGGATAATGTTGGGATAATGTTGTATGTTTGCACATATTATGTAATCATACAACAATGGCAACTATAAAGGCATATATCCTAAGAACTAGTAAAAGAAATACCGAAAGTAACATCCATTTAAGATTAAATGGTGGTCGTGGTATTGATATTTCATGTGTAATTCCCAAAACAGTTTTGCCTGAGAGGTGGAATGATAAGAAAGAGGAACTTAAAAGTAGTGAGTTGTATAAGACAGAAAAAGTTCGGAATGCTTTTAATAAGGATATTGTTGACCTTAAAGATTCGATTATCAAATCATTTGAAACTGTGGACAGGATTGATGTCAATAAGCAATGGTTAGTAACTGAAATAGATAAATTCTATCATCCTGAGAAATACAAATCAATTGAATCGGAGAAATCGTTAGCTTTATTTGAATTTGTAGAACAATTCATACATAATGCACCAACTCGTAAAGTAAGCAAAACCGGTGCATTAATGAATAAACGTGCTATTGTCCAACACCGTATAACATTTGACTATTTAAAGACATTTGCAACGTATAAGAAAAAAAAGACATTTGAGTTTTCCGACATGAATAAGTCGTTTTACGATGAATTTGTGAAATATCTACAGACGTTTAATCTGGCCAGTAACACCATTGGGCAAAAAATAAAACACATCAAATTGTGGTTAAACGAGGCGTACAAATTAGAGCTTCACACCGAAATTAAATACAAGTCTGCATTTGAGGGAATTCAAGAGAAATCCGATAACGTAGCACTTAATGAGTTTGAATTACAAAAGCTATTTGATTTGGATTTTTGTAACGCTACAACAAAAGATGTCTACAAATATAAGATACTTGTACAAGACAAAAAAGCTGATAGTTACAAACTGGAAACGTTGGACATAGTTCGTGATGGTTTTTTGTTAGAGTGTTGGACAGGTTGTCGTTTCTCAGATTTAGGAAAAATAACCAGAAAAAATATCAAAAACGGTTTAATCACGTTAAAGCAACAGAAGACTGGTGCGGAAGTGATAATCCCATTACACCCTATGAGTGTTGCTATACTCGAAAAGTACAATTATATCCCTCCAAAGCCAGTCAGTAATCAACGATTTAATGACGTTGTCAAAATACTTTGCCATATTGCCGAAATAAACGAAAGTGAAAAGAAGGAAATAACCAAAGGAGGAGTAAAGCAAATCAACTTTTATAAAAAGTGGGAATTGATTAGCTCGCACACCGGTAGGCGTTCGTTTGCCACTAATAACTATCGTATGGGGCTAGATACCTACACTATTATGAAAATAACTGGTCATAAGACCGAAAGTTCTTTTCTAAAGTACATTAAAGTAAAACCAGAAGAACATGCACAAAGAATGTTAGATCACTGGAATAAGCTATACAAAACTACCATAACTGACAAACCATGAAAAGAATAAAATCTAAAGATTTAATTATATCTAGTGCGGTATCAAAATTGCCCAAAATAGAACTTGATGACACTTCAAAGAGAGAGGAAATAGATAAATATATTAGAAATACAGGTGTTGCCAAGTTCTATGCTGATATAACTAAATATGAAGTAGATAAGCTGATTCTGAATTTAGAAGGCTTGAAGACTTCTGATCTATTGATGATAATTGACAGTATTTGTACACTCATTAAAGGGAATCACAGTAAAGCTACTTTTGTAACTAATAAAATGGAATCCTTGATAAATGAACTTAAAACCAAAGAATTGGACAATATCCTAATATTGCAGGGTGTTCAAGAATGGTTTGCTACGTGTGAACTAGTGGATACTGATTTCGGTTTAAAGGATATCTTTAAATTTATACATAATCGTCAAGTCCATTATTTATCTACTTACTATTTGTTTGGTTATCGTAGAGCCGATTTACTACCATTTAATGACTATTTGAATAGTACGTGGATGGGTGAATTCATGAGAAATAATAACAATAATAATGAAATAGGAATCAGAGATAACTACAATTTTAAATCTGATGATTATAAGTCATTAAATCAATATGAGAAAAGGGAAAGCGATAAAAGTGATAAGATATTTCCAATTATTGATATTCAAAAATATGATGTCGATTTGATTTATAAAATTTGTAATAGAAAGATATTCAAATGCGATAGAAATACCTTTGATTCATTCTTGGTTAGTGGAGTTGGAAGTATAATCAAAATAAAATGGCTCGATACAAAATGGGGCTGTAAAGCACAATTACGTGCATTTTTAAATGAAATTACAAGTCAACTAGTAAAGCCGAAACCAATCAATTTAATGTTCAATTGCGAAATCGACAGTGATACAACGGTCGGAAAGTTGAATAATGAGATTTTTGTTCTTTTAAAATTATGTAGGATATAAATAGTTTAGCGGGTATTTGCCACCCCAAAAAGACTGAGCCGATAGTATATTATTATCGGTTTTTTGTTCGTATTTACCACCCACTCCCACCCAAAACGAGACATTTAATCTATTGAAATAGATTCGTATAAGTAACCTTTAATGAAATGTATTAAGTTCCTTTGTAAAGTCAAATATTCAAATGAACTAGCTAGCATTTGAGGAAAGACAAAGTACATATACTCTACCAAATGAATTTAGCACTATTATTAAACAATCCGGAACTTGCAGCAAGTGTACGGATTGAAACCACTGTACAAGATTTATTAGCATTCGCCGACATACTCATTAATAGAAGCAAGAAAGATGCCACAGATGCAGCGTTAATTGCCAAAACAGAACGTTACTTGACTCAACAGGATGTGTGTGAAATGTTGGGAGTATGCTTGGCAACTTTATGGCATTGGAAAAAAAAGTGCTATTTAGTACCTAAAAAGATTGGTGGAAAAGTGCGCTATAAACTATCTGATGTAACTCGAATCTTAAATGATAAGTAATTGTTTTTAATTGCTATTGTTTATCTGTAAATTAACAGTACGATTAAATTTATTTAAAGAGGATTGAGTTTGTATTAGAAAATACCCAAGTTGATACTTTCTTATCCACACGAAGGCAATTTTATAAAAGCCTCATTATAAGTCATTTTGCTAGCTTTATTCCAATAAACTTACCCAGCTTGTGAAATTTGCATTTTTGATTTCCTGATATTTGTAACAAAAATGATATGGAAGTCATCACCATCGAATCAAATGCATTTAAGGAATTAGAAGCAAAAATCAATTTAATTGCCAAACTTTTAATTGAACAACAACTTTATAGCACTGAAAAATGCATTGATAGCTACGATGTATGTTCGTTATTAAAGCCGAACGAAAGTATTTTACAACGTCTGCGCTCAAATGGTTTAGAAATGTTTTGAAAATCGACAACCTTTATAAACAAGTTTTACAGTTTTTCTTATTGGGCTTGCTAGGTGATTGTTTCTTGATTCAAAAAACTTGTCAATGTGGTTGTAGCCTGATTCTCCCTCTCCACATCGAGATGGGTTGGAGATGAGAAAATATCTATATCAACTCTATTGGAAGATGAGGCCACCGACCCAGATGCTTATTTTATTGTACATCTTTTTTTAGGTGTTTTTAAATGGCATTTTTTATGTTATATCTAACATTCTATTTTTACTATAAACTTGTTTCTCCGTTTTCCTACTTGAAACTTGCAGGAAAATAGGAAGAAACAAAACAATTCCAATTAAAGAAAAAATCAATCCGCCAATGGTACCCGCCGCTAATGGAAACCAAAATGGTTCTTTTGTAGCTCCAATTATGAAAGGCATAAAACCGAGTATAGTCGAAGTCATTGTCAATAGAATAGGGCGCATTTTTACACTCCATGCTTTCAAGTAGGCTCGAAGTTTTGATACATTCTTTTGTTTTAGAATTCGATTATACTCATCAATGATATAAATGTTTGCATTTACAGTAAGTCCGCATAAAAGTACAAACGATGCAAATCCTCCTTGGTCAAAATTCAGTTTAAAAAGGTAAAAGGTGAGAAAGATACCTATAAATGAAACCGGAATAACAAAGAGTATAGCGAAAGGCTGTTTCAGTGAATTAAAAAGGATACTTGACAAAAAGAAGATAATAATTAATATCAGGAATAATAACCTATACTGTTTTCCGTTATCATTACCCCAATAATAATTTCTACCGCTTTTATTTTCAATAGTATAACCCATTGGCAACTCTTTCTTAAAATCATTGACTACATTTTCCAATACTTTTTGACCCTGTTCGGAAGCACCAATATATTCAAATTGGACACAAAGCCGATACTGTTGATTTTCTTTATAAATATTTTGCGGAGATTGTCTCTTTTCAATTCTTGCTATATCAATTAGTTTCACTTGTTTGTCATTAGCTTTTATTGATGCATGACTCAGATTCCAAATGTCATAACTTTGAGCCTGTTTGGCATCCAAAAAAATATGTTCTTGCCCTTGATTCGAGACAACGTCACCTGCATAAATAGACTTAGCCATCGTGGCGTTTAACGAACTGAAAAGTTGAATAGGAACTATACCTTCTTGAGCTAGCAATTCTTTATTTAGATCAAATTCAAACTCCTGATAGTCATCTTTATACCAACTAAACTCGGAGTTGATAGCCACTTCTTTTATTCTTCTGAATTCAAGTAACTTAGCTTTTAATTTTTCTGCCCAATCATTTAATTCATCGTAATTATACCCATATAACTCAGCCTGATACGAACCTGCACTTTCGCTTACATCATTACTAAAACCATCTCCCAAACCGTAAACACCCCAACTGCCTCCTCCCATCTCTAAAGCTTTAGTTATCAGATTTGATTTAAGCGAATTTGGGAATCCTGAATATTGATCTTCTTTGCTGAATTGAATAGAAATATTTGCTCTACGTGCACTTTCAATTGTTGTTTGGAACTGCTTTATTTGTTTAAACTGACTCAAATAAGCCTCCATCCGCTGAATCAAAAAGTTCATTTGTGCTACTGTTGAGCCATTGGGTAAAGTAGCTGTAACATAAAGGCTTGTTTCTTGCCTGTCACTAAAATACGATCCTTCATATACTTTTTGAACAAACAAACGCAAACTTCCACCCAGAATATTATCTGCATATGGTTTAATATTTTCCTTATAAAATTCTGAACCAAAAGTTTGATTGTATTTCTCTTTCCACTTTTCATTTCCTTCCAATTTTTCAGGTAGCATAAAAACAGGTAGTCCAAAACCTAATATCAACAATGTAATTAAAAGGTATTTCCAACGGCAAGCGAATCGACAATAGACTCCATAGATTCGTTTTATCCATATTGAAATTCTGTTCCAACGTACTTTTTTTAAATGCCCTTTTTTTAAACGGCGTCTGGTCGATGTCTCAATTTTAAATAAATCCAGCAATACCGGGACTACAAAAAGTACCACAAATAAAGAAATTGACAAATTGACAATAAGAACAAATGCAAAGTCCTGTAAATTGAGTTTTATCTTATCATCCATAAAAAACACCATGGACAATGCTCCAATTGTAGTGAGAGTTCCTGCCATAATTGCCATAAACACATACATGTTTTTGCGCCTCATTATTTGGTCTGACATCACAATTACATTATCAATAATCAAGGTTACGGAAATCGTAATACCTGCTAACGAATAGAGGTGAATTTCTAATTTCAGTAGATAGTAGATAATTATTGCAATAGAGATATTGATTATCAGCGATGTGCTTATTAACAATAAATATTTGAAACTACGATAAACTAATAAAACAAACAAGAGTAGTATCAATAAAGTAAGTCCTGAGCGAAAATAAATTTTTGCAAGTTCTTCTTTAATGTATTCAGTAGCATCATAGCTAATATGAATTTCATATCCTTTAGGCAGCACAGATTGAATTTCATTCATCTCCCGTTTTACTGTTTCACTTAATGAAAGTTGGTTAGCGGTTTCTTTAGCTACAACAGAAAGATAAATAGAATTTAACCCATTTATTCGATACATATATTGCGATTCAGCCTGTTGATAGCTAATCTTGACAATTCTATTGAGATTTATCAACTGACCGGATTGAGTTTTTATAATTATTCCGGAACAATCAAATCCAACATTTTTTTTATTGTTTGAACTAAGAAGAATTCGAATCGAAGTTCTATGCCCCGGTACTTGTTCAACCGATCCATCACCCAAAAACTCTTTCGACAGATAGTTATTGATTGCTCGTTGTATATCACCTGCATTTATACCTAATGTTTCTAATTGTTTTGCATCGTACTCCAATCGGTATTCCATCGGTGTTGAACCTGAAACATCAATACGATCAATACCTTTGATATTAGCTAATTTGGGTTTGATTTTCTTTTCGGCAAATTCATATATCTGAGAAAGATTATCTGGAGCATTTACAGTATAACTTATAAATGGACGATTAGAATTATCATCCGATTTACTTACCGAAATAGTTGGATAACTTGTCGAAAGTGGTAATGATGGTCTTGTTTGGCGAATAATCGTTGCAACTTCAAAGCGCGCAACATCTATATTGACATGTTTATCTAAATTGATATTTATACGACCCCAACCATTTCCGGAAGTAGAACTAATATCTTGAATACCCTCAAGCCGACTCAACATGGCTTCCAATTTAGAGGTAACTTCCGTTTCAACAACCTTTGATGATTGACCTGAAAGCGAAAAGCCAACATTAATAGTTGGCAAAGCCTTTGATGGGGATAACTTGACCGGTAATTTCGGAATCAATGAAATACCGATAATGGTAAGACAAAGAAATACCAAGATAGTAGAGAATGATGAAATTGGTAATTTGCGGATCATCTGCGAACTTTCATTAAATTATCGAATTTCAAAAGTAAAGATGTTTGTTTTTCAAAATCAAAAAGAGTAAGTTTTCTGATTTTATAGTAACTCAACCAATAATTCTTGAGGGCTTCAATATAATTCCGTTTTGCTTCTGTTTGACGGTTGAGTGATAAGGTTAATGCACTAATGTCATTTTCGCCAATGATAAAACGTTCTTTGGTAGCCTCATAAGCTAAATCAGCAATGCCTGTAGCTGTTTCGGCACTTGTTATTACATTTTGCTGAACACTAAAATCCTGAACAGTATTAACGACATCCTGTTCAAGTGCAATTTCTTTTTGTTTCCCGGATATTTTAACGACATTTAAACTGTTCTTAGCCATATTTACTCTACCTTTCCGTACACCCCAATCCAAAATTGGGATGTTTAGACCTACTGATATAATATCCTGGCGAACAGGATTTGTATATGCCATGCTCCACTTCTCAGCAACATTATTGAATCCAATACTGGCATAAACCGAGGCATTATAAAGCAATTGTTTCGAAGTTTGGTCTACTTGCTTTTCTCCATCCAATATATCTGTTCTGTTATCAAGATATGTAGGATTATTTTCTCTGGAATGTTGTAAAGCAACATCTGCTGAAATTTGCAAAGCATTTAGTTTATCAGGTAAAAGAAGTTTTATTTCTGTTCCTTTTTCCAAATTTAGAAATGTTACCAGTGCCGACATTGCTTTACTTAGATTCGTTTGCGCATTTCTAAAACTATTTTTCGCATTTAAAGCATCCAATTGCAGGGTCAATAATTCTGCTTTTGGAATAGCGGCAATTGCAAATCGTTTTTGTCCAATTTGGTATAGTGTGTCAGTTGAACCAAGATTCTCCATTGCCCGTGTGTATTCGACTTGTGCACTCGCCAAGTTGAAGAAATATTGAATACAGCTTTCCGATATTTCTTCTGTTTGATACAGAAACTTTCTTTTTGCATTTTCGTATCTTAATGGTTCAGTTTTCTTTTCCCACTTGAAACCATTGTATCCGAGTAAACTTTGCTGATACCCAATTCGCAAAGGAACTACAGTGAATTGAGTAGAATTCAATACTCCATAGTTCTTCATGTATCCCAGTTCTGAATTTACAAAAATACTACCACCTGTAAGGTCAATATTTTGCGTTAATGCTAAACTTCCATTCGAAGACAAAGATTGTTGTTGCCTATACTCATCAATGTTTTGATCCGAGATATAACGCTTCGTGAAATCTTTGCTATATGAAATGGGAGTGGTATTAAGCGTAAGTGATGGTAGTCGGGCGGCTTTATATGATTTATATTGCCAATAACTTGACAAATAAAGGTTTTTTGATACAAAAGCTTGTAGCGAACTATCACTTGCAAGGGCTATGGTTTGTTCAAGTGTAAGTGTAAGTACTTTTTGCTGTGCCGAAACATCAAATGCTGATAGTGCAATGATACTAAGAATTATAACTATTTTTTTCATTTTTTCAAATTGTAAATTGTAATTTCTGCTTTTACTTGTAACTCAGCATCCAAGTGATTTTGTAATTATTTGATTTTCAGTTTGACTAGTCGAACTGAAAATCAAATGTTGGGTTGTTTGTTTCCTTCATCCCCAGTTGCGCTTCGCTTACTGGGGGTTATTGATATTTAGCCACTTCGTGGCATAAGACCTTAAATGGTATTTGTTCTATTACTTATTGTAGTTACATAGAACTACATGGATGCTGAGTTAATTACTTTTACTGTTTTCTTTCGGTAAATAAACCAATAAACCAATGGGACTACAAATAAGCTAACCGGTGTACCCATTACCATTCCACCAATTATACCAAGAGCCAGTGGCTTTTCTAATTGCGAACCGATATCATAACTAAATAATAGGGGCGACATACAAACTATGGAGGTAAAAGTGGTCATTAATATGGCTTTCAGTCTCCGTCTGCCCGACTCGTGTATAGCATCCATGATAGGCATTCCTGTTTTACGAAGTTGGTTCATCATATCCACTTTCAGGATACTATCGTTGATAATTATACCTGCACTTACCACAATTCCAATTGCAGACATTAAGTTGAGCGAATGGCCGCATACAATAAGTAGACCCAACGAAGCAGTTACATCGATGGGGATTTCGAGTAATACAATTAAGGGTAATACAAAATTTTCAAATTGGGCAGCCAAAATAAAGTACATTAATAAAATAGAAATCAACAGGATAATTATCAGCTCACTAATCATTTTTTTATTTGAAAAGAACGACCCTGAAAAATCTATGTTCCACTTATTGTTAGTTGAAATATCTGTTTTTACCTTTTCAATAACTTTGTCCGGATGTTTCATATCGTAAAATTGGAGAGGGATATATTCGCCTTGCTTTCCGGCAATTATGGATTTTAAATCTTCCGAATAAGTAATTGTTAGAAAATCACTTAAAGGTACACCAAATGATTTACCCTGCTCATTGAACGATGTTTTTACTAATGTATTCCGAATAATTTCATTTACTGTTTTCTCTTCTCCACCCAGTATGATTGGCAGATATTGTTGATACGAGCGTAGCACTGCAACTTCATTTTCTTTAAATGCAGTTTTCAATACATTATACACTTCATCATAAGAAATATTATACAGCAACAGTTTCTCACGGTCTATCTTCAAATTCATCTGCATTTGAAAAGGTATGGCTGTAGGTTTTTCGTGAGTTTCTTTTATGATTTTTTGTTCAATTTGCTGAATTTCATTCTGCGAGATAGAATCATTTTCATTTTTAGAATATAAATCAACACTCAAATCGGGTTCGCCTGTTTCGAAAATCCGTTCAAAAATATTACCTACTGGAGATATGGTAACTACAGCGAGAGGAAAATTCTTCGCTAAATAATTGGTTACTTTTTGTTTCAATTTTGGCACATCATCTACCTGATGAGCTTTCATATATATTTCAGCTTCAGACGCTGTTTGTTCCTTCTCTTTATTAAGCAAGAACTGTTGTTGACCCAAATAGGCTGCGTGTTCGGGCAATGTACCATTTAAATTTTGAAGCAAACTCTCAACTCGATCTTTATTTTCAGACAAATGTATATTATCATTCCAATCAATTTTTACTATCATTTCCGTTTGAGTAATATATGGCATCTTCTCTTTAGGAATGATCCAAAACAGAAGCATACAAATTGGAAAAATACCAATCATTAATATTATTGTCAGCGCTTTATGACTGAATACCCAATGAGTTCCTTTGTCATATATTTTATCAAATATTGAATCTTTAATGGGTCTATTCAGTATTTCATCTTCTCGTTTTAGCCATTTTTTCGGTAGTTTTATGGAATAAATCAGTTTGTAGCATATTGGCAAAAAGACAATTCCCGAAATATACGAAACAAATAAGCCTACCGTAACCGAGAAAGCCTGATCGAAAAAGAGCGCACCCGCTATCCCGCTTAAAAAAATTAAAGGAACAAAAACCGAAGTGGTGGTAAAAGATGACGTGAGCATGGGTGCAATTACCTCATTTGTTCCCTTTATGCACGAATGCTCTATCGAAAAATGCTTTCGCCGGTATTGACCGATATTGTCGGTAACAATAATTGAATTATCTATCATCATACCCGAAGCCAGCACCAGTCCTGTCAGCGAAATCATATTCAGTGATACACCAAACAAATAAAAGAATAAAAAGGTAATGACTAGCGAAACAATCATGTTCAGACTTATAATAATCGATGTCCGAACATCTTTCAAGAAAAATGCAGTAACAAAGCAAACAAAAATAAAGGCGATTATCAGGTTTTGTTTTAAGTTAGAAATGGTATAATCCAACAAAACGGTCTGATTCTGGGATACTGAAAAATCAATATCAGGGTATTTATTTTTAAAGTCATCGGTCAGTTTAGCTATTTCAGTTTGCAGGTTACTTATTTTTTCATTGTTTTGCTTGATAACTTCCATCACCACGGCCCTTTTGCCATTGTAAAAAGCCATTCCTGTTTCTTTCACAGGAACAATGCTTACACTTGCCAGATCTTTCAGATGATAAATCTTACCATTTTTGCGAAGTAAGATATTTTCAATATCCTCTACTGAGCGTACTATCGTAGAAAATTTGATATTATATTCGTAATAACCATCCCTGATAGTCATGCTTCCGGGGTCGATATTATTGTTTGCTAACGCTGATTCTATATCCCCATTGGTAATGCCCGAAATTTCTTGCAAGTTATGATTTGGGATTAACATCACTTGTTTTTTGACTACTCCGGTAACATCCACCATGGCAACCTGGGGCAGTTGCTCTATACGACGTTTAATTACGTTTTCAGAAAACTCGCATAAATTAATGAACTCTGTTTCATTCGCTTTATCAGATGTTTTTTTATTCTTGAGTGTTAGATTCAGATTAAAAACAGGAATATCTGTTGCACTGGCTTTTACTACCCGCGGACGATCAACCGTTTTTGGAATGTAATTCATGGCCAGGTCAACTTTCTCATTCACCTCAATAAAGGCTAGATCGGTATTAGCACCGTATTCAAATTTCAGCCGTATGATGGAATTTCCATCTCTTGTTTCGGAATGGATATCACGTAAATTTCCTATTTGCAACAATTGTTGACGAATTGGTTTTACGGCCGTGTTTTCAAGTTCGCGGGCCGAGGTATTTTTACCTGAAATTTTAACCGTAATTTCGGGTATGGCAATATCAGGTAGCAGAGAAATCGGGATATTCATATAGGTCACCAAACCCAGAATAAAGAATGCCGTAAAAACCATAAAAACGGCAATGGGACGTTGTAGCAGGTATTTTATCATTTTACTACTGTTACAGGAGCTTCGTGGGCTAAATTGATATTTCCATCGCAAATTACAACATCACCTTCATTTAATCCTTCAGTAATTATATATCCGGTTGAATTTTCCAAGCTGGTTTTCACGTAATTCCACATGGCTTTACCATCATGCAACGTAAAAACCACCTGGCGATTTGTTCGCAGTACCAAGGCTTTTTTGGGTATAACCAATTGATTGGGCAGCGTTTTTTGTACACGCACATTCACATTCATTCCATCGTATAACTTATTGGTAGCCGACTGAACAGTAGCTTTTACCCGCACCATTCCGTTTTTATCCACTATGGGATTAATTTCTACAATCTTGCCCACAGCATCATAACCGGCAACTGAAAAAGGCGAAACCATCACTTTATCGCCTGTTGAAATCATGGCGAGTTCGTTTTCCAATACCTGAAAAATAACTTCAGGTGCTGCATTATCTACAATCGTACAAAAAGGCTGGCCATTACTAGCCGGCTGGTTCTGTTCTTTGTTAAATAGATTGGCAACCACTCCACTAAAAGGGGCATATAAAACAGCATTTTTTAGATTGTAAGCTGACATCTCATGTTGAATGCGGCTATTCTCAAAGTTGCTACGGGTTTTAGCTATTCGCATCACATCTTTTGGTACTCGTGCCGAATCTTTTAGCGCGTAACCTTGACCTATCAATACATTCTGCAATTCCAGTTTGCTTTTTTCCAAATTATCAGAGGCCTGTTGCAGGGCATTGTTGAGTTTAAATAAATCGAGTTGCGCAATTTTCTGACCCTTCACTACTCGCTCACCTATTTTCACAAAAATACAGGTAACTACTTCATTGGTCTGAAAATATAAATCGGCCTTGCGGCTTGCAGCTACCGTACCATTTGCCAAAATTTCACGAGCAAAAGCAGTTTTGGATAGTTTTACAACTTTTACCTGAGGCTGTTCTTCGGCTAACTTGGTCTGTACTTGTTCTGCTTTTACTTCTTTAGGCTTGGAAGAACAAGCAACAACAATCATTATTAAGCTTAGATATAATAGGAATTTAGGGTATCTTTTCATTTAAATATATTTTTAACGCATTATAAGAAATTAATCTCCTGAGCAATTTTACGAAGGTATTCTTCTGTTTTTTCAAAGTTCAAGTTATTCACAATATGAATCGCTTCAATATGTAACTGATCATTAATTATCAAGAAAAAGGGGGCTTCGGTATCTTCAATTGGAATCCCAAATTTAGAATCCTCTAAAGTCAGTAGCTTCTTACCATAGCAATTTTCTCTAAATCTCTTGTCATAATCTGGGGAAATAAATATTATTTTTTCATTTTGTTTATAATTTGGAAATATCTTCTTTATGATCTCAACTGTTTGTTCTAGACATGGAGTACATGTGTTTCTTGAAAAACAAAAAAATATTTTGTTTTTAGATACCAAGTTCATTAATGATATTTTGTTTAACGAATCATTTCCAAAAAAAACTTTCTGATTTTTTAGATTCAAATTACAGTTTTCCACTTCAGAAATCTTAATCTTATTTGCTAATATCTGCTCGTAATTATCTTCTAATGTTGAGCTTTTCTTCTCTTTATATGAGCACGAATTCATAACCAGGAAAAATGAAATTATGCAAATTAATAAGTGATAATAATTCTGCCTCATTATTGTATGTTTATTTATCGTTTAAAATGTATTTGCTACTTCAAGTGCAAGTAATAGTAATTTTGTGTACTAACCTTTTTTCAAGATTGAGGACAATACAAGTTATCCTCAATCTTGAAATAGGATCATTTTTCGGTATTATTTCTTTCTAAAATAATACTTTATAAGTACAGGATTATCAAATTCAGTAATTCCCTTTTTTATTGCTCTATTTTTTTTATCTAATATTTCATCGGGAAGACATCCATCAAGACTTTTATCTGTATCACGCTTTCTCCCAATAATATAATCATTTGTCCATATTAAAGGAAAAATCTGTGCTTTTTCTATAGTTTTTTCAAACACATAATTTTTATTTGTTTTTTTATTGTGTAAGATATTTAACATCTTGTTTTTTCTCATAATTTGTGTCATCCAATAAGTTGAGTTGCCTCCTTGACTTCCAAAAATATAATTTACAATTTCAGACGAATAAACTTTATCAAGAAACGTTTTTGGATTCGCTTTTGAGAATGATTTGCTATTATTGTTTAATTTATCCTCGTCATTATTCAAACTTCCAAAATCCCATGTATAAGATTTTTCAATTTCACAATTTGGAGTATATTCAAATACTGTATTAGATATTGGTCGGCCCAAAAAATTTCTATAAGCAAATAACAATTCAAAATCGTTTAAAACATTTTCATTTTCAGGGAAAGTTTCATTCAAAATTTTATTTTTCGATACTGAGTAGAATTTTGCTCTATTTTCATAGTCGTAAGTCCAAAATAAAATCAAATCAGGGTTAATATACCTAAATTCAGAATAACAACGACTTAGTCTAGGTAACGAAATACGTTTTTTGAAATTTCCGTTTAAATCATATTCATGCAAGGTGGAATTTGTAGGGTCTAAAATTGTAAGTTTTTTACTTATGGTGTCTATTTCGAAATCACTTATATGTAAATACTCATTAGGTCCTTGACCTTTATTGTTAATTTTATTAAGATATTTTCCTTTATTGTCGAATATATAAATCACCGGAAACTTTAAATCTAAGATATAATATTTTTCATCGAATGAAATGATTTTTTTAAAGTAACTAATTAGTGCATCCGGGTTATTTTCTAGTTTAATTATTTCAATCTTATCAAAAAACTCATGAATAGACACATTGTCGATTGCATCTATATCGACCTTTATTGTTTTATCTGATATTTCGTTTTTGCAAGAGTATAACAATAAAGTAATCATTAAGAAACTAATTATTTTTTTCATTTTACTAAGTTAATTATGGCTGTTGTCGAAATTGGTTTTAAGTTTTCATAAAACTCCAAATAGTAATTGTCAAATAAAGAGTTTTATGAAAACAAAAGAAGTTTATTTGACAATTAAGTAGTGTAAAGCGGATTACAATAGTCACTGGGGTTTCCAGTTTTTTCGCAGGTCCAATCGCCCATAAATAGACTATAACGTTTTTTCCAACACCTTGAATCTTTCCCAACGCGTAAATATAAATCACAATAATCGCCACTTTCAACTTGTGCCAATGCTTCTACATTAGCTAAACTAAGTTCACTTGATTTATTGTTTACTTTATTTAAATTAATATTAGTCATTGACCCTGCAGCAATAGTTACTACCATTAAGGCTCCAAAAATTTTCTTTTTCATAAATTTTGTATTGATTTTTTGTATTAAAAATAATTTTCTTTTGACTGTATTTATCGTTTCAACAGTCCGAAACACATAGTTTCAGGTTTCTCGTTCTTTTTTTTCTACTTTTGTGTCACTCTTCTTCGTTTTTAGGAGGAAGCCGGGGCGGAAGGTATTGTCGGTTACTTTGCGGGATTAGACAATTGTTTTTCCGCCCCATTTTCCTGTTGTTAGTAATGTTTTTTGTTATTTCGCAAAGTTTTCTTTCATTTTTTTATTCTTGAGCTCTTCTTTTTCAATTAACTCCCTCATTTTCTCCCTCATTTCATTAATAGCTGTCGATTGTACTTTGGGTTCTTTTTCAAGTACTTTTTGTGCCATAAACAGTGCCTGTTGAGTATTTCCACTTTCAGCATATAAATTTGCTAGTAAATAATACGGATAAATGCGGCTGGGAACAATGTGCGATGCCATTAAGAAATTTAGCTCTGCAAATTTATAGTTTTTAAGGTTTTGGTAATTCTTACCCAATATGTTATAAAGCATAGGGTCGCAACTAATTTTGACGGCTTGCTCCAATATCCGGTTACTTTTTTTGTATTCTCTCGCTTTAGACAGACATTGGGCATATTCAAACAAAAACGGTGTTTGATCCGATAGAAACGGATAAAGTCTTTCGTAGTCATTCTTCATTTCAGGGTAAGCATCTGCGATCCCCAGCATTTTTAGGTTACTCCATTCCTTGTAAGCGTTATATGTTGGGTATCGCTGAACCAACGTGGAAAAAAGAATAATTCCAGCAACTATCAATAGCATAAAAATAGGTTTCCAACTCAAGACAGCACTCTTTTCGGCAAACCCTTTAACTCTCACTGCTTGCCTTTGAGTGAGTATGAGCGCCATAAAAAAGACTAATACAATGAGGAATGGAAGTAAATTGAATGGATAAGACATGGAAGCAAACACCAATAACGAAACCAGTCCGCCTGTTTCTGCAATTGCTTTTCGCTTTATCCCCATATAAATCAAAAGAATAAAAGAGGTAAACAATACAAGAGCTGGTACTATACCAAACTCGACGATAATTTGCAAATATTCATTAAAGGCATATTCCGGATTTCCGGCAATTAATTCTTCCTGCGCACTGGCATTTCCAGTTGCAAAATAAGCAGCTTGTTCTTCGCCGTAAGCAGCAGAAAAGTGCCCTAGCCCTACACCCATAGGGTATTCGGGAATCATTTGGAGTGTGGTTTTCCATATCAGTGCACGCCCATCAGCCGAATTCTTTTTTAACTGGTAAATGCCCGTAGCGCCACAAGCAAGCAATATAAAGCCAATACAAAGAAATAGAATTATTTTCTTCCGCTGATTGATTAAATAATCACTGAAATGCTTTTTGGGCAAATATTGAAACGACAAAACAAAACCACAACCAATTATCGCAGCTATCCATGACGCCCGACTCATGGAGGCTGGAAGTACCAAAACGATACTTACAAAAGCAAGTATGGAAACAGTGAACCGGAAATAATGCGGTAAATAACCGATAAAGAATTTTCGTTTGAAAACTACAGCATCTTTTAGTATGGAGTGAAGTGTCAAAGGTGCAACTGTCGCCAAATAGCCGGAATAAGGACCGGAATTAAAAAATGATCCGGTAAGTTTAAATAAATTATGATAGGATGGAATAAATCCGTAAAGCTGCCTCAAGCCCCATACGGCTTCGACTAAACCTGTGAAAATAAAAAATACAGAGATATAAAAACGCAGGGTTTTATCTTGCAATGCGATTCTAAGATAAAAGAACAATAACAAGAGTTGCACCAACAGTATCCATTTAGTAGAAACTGTATTACCGGAATGGAAGTTTGCCGCCAATGCATACGCGCTAAAGGCTAACAACAACAAATCTACCGGATAAAACTTACAGGAAGTTCTTCTGCGTCCATACACCAACAATGAAACAAGGGCAGTAACTCCCATTGACCCGTAAAACCAAAAATACTTTGTAGACACAACTCCATTTGCCAACGTTTCGTCCACAGCAAAAACTGTGGACAAAACCAGACAAAAAGGAATTAGCAAAACAAGTATTTGGATTTTAGTAGATATATTTTTCATTATTGTTTTTTGAATCAGCATCCAATGGTTTATTGGTAGATTTATACATAGGTAATGTGTATTCTTTAAATTTGACAACTATCAAGTTAGTGTTAATGTGGACGAGACCGTTTCTTACTCCCCTTTAGGGGTTGGGGGTTGTCCTTACAATCCTTTAAAAAACCTCTCCCACCGATATCTCCCAGTATTTTCATCTTCCGATTTCCAAATTAATGCCACTTTACCAATTATATGATCTTCAGGCAAGAGACCCCAATACCTGGAATCCTTGGAATCCATAACATAATCTCCTGCCATAAAGTAATAGTTCATCGTAAAAACATACTCTCTCAGGGGTTTGCCACCCAGTGTAATTACATTGTTTTTAGTTTCAATGCTCTTGCCTGTTTCGTAAACAATCATCTTTCTATACAATTCGATATTCTTATAATCAATCCGTATCCTGTCCTTTGCTTTTGGGATATAGAAAGGACCGAAATTTTTCATAGTCCAATGATGAATAGAATCAAAAGGAAAGCAATTAAAAACAACTTTATTCAAGGTAGAATCATTCATAGTGGATAAATCCAATTGATTGCAATGCGCCCCCAAGGTATCTGTACTTCTTTTGACTTTATAGAGTCCATTTTGGATGTAAAAAGTATCACCAGGTGTTCCTACACATCGTTTTACATAATGTGCATTAAAATCCATTTCTACCTTACTCCAGTCATTGTTCGTGATAGGGAAATTAAATACTAATATCTCATTCCGCCTGATGGCACGTAAACCTTTCAGTCTTTTCATTTCCCAGTTGCCATTCGCCCAGAATTTCCAGTCTTTAAATACACGCGGCCCCAATATCATTTTATTTACCATAATATAATCGCCTGTTTTCAAAGTGGGTTCCATTGAACCCGATGGAACCTTGAAAGATGCAAAACAAAACACTTTGAGAAAAATGGTCAGGATAATACTTCCCAGCATCAAAACCGATGCCTGAAGAAGTCTTTTCAAGACTTTTTGTAAACTGAAATTTATTTTCATAGATTCATAAACTGCCGATTAGCGGAAATTTTGATTAGCGAAAATTTAGAATTCATATTAACTGCTATCTGATGATTGCAAACTGTTAACTATTTCCTCATTTCTCCACCACTTCCCCACTTATTTTTAGCCGCACATACCCTTTTGGCACATTACACATTACATCTGCTGTTTTACTAAAGTAACCCAACGAATTAGGCTTATACTCCAGCACCACGGTGGTTGTTTCTCCTGGTGGAACAGGTTTTTTGTCATATTTAGCTGCTGTACAACCGCAAGAAGTTTTTACACTTTGAATTATAAGTGGAAACTCACCTATATTTTTCATATTGAAAGTAATTTGTTTAATGGAATAATAATCAAACTTTCCGATTGATACAGAGTCATTTAGTAACTCTATCTTAGTTTGTGTAATTCTAACTTTTGAATTTTCACGATCAACTTCATAAAAATAAAATCCACTGACCGCTATTAAACAGAGTAGAATAAATATTAAATAATACTTTGCTCCTTTTAATCGTCTCATTTTGATATTTGTTGAAGATATAAATCTAATAATTTTGAATTTCCGACAGGATTTCCAACTAATACTATTTTATTGTTTTGATCTAATAAAAAAGTGTGAAATCGCAAATTATCTGGAAAATAGCTCAATCTATTTAAATTGTCGGATTTATAAAATTAGTTTTTCTCTTAATTTTAGCTATCGTTTTTTTAAGTTAGTATTTATTTAATTTCTTCAAAAAGTCTTTTTTTAATGCAGAACCTAAAATAATCGTCTGTCCTTTTAGGAAGTTCTTTTGCTGGAATAAATACACTTTTAATTTTTAAAAAGGAATCAGTAATAATAATATAAGGGTGATTCAATGTCTCAACATATAATTCAAGTTTTTGATTATAAATATTATATATTTTAAAATTTATATTATTTCCCCGTTTGAACATCATATGATCTCGTTGATTTTGAAAGCTACCTAAAAGTACGACATTTTCTAAGTTAATCTCTTTTTTATATTTGTTGATGAAAAATAAAATATCCTCAATACAATAAAAACATTTTGAATTTGAGAAATTAACAATTACAATTTTATGTCCATTTGACATTTTTTTTAAAGATGTTTTTTTGTTTCCCAAATCACAAACCACTATATCTTTAAGCAAAGAGCCTGTCGAATTAAGAGCTACTTTATCTTTTTCATCTATTTCTTCAAAATGCTCTTTTGTAATATTATAGCGACTCATCATCCTGTAACGGTAAAAATCATCCTGAAAAAGAGCAAAAAATAAAACACCAATTACGCCAACAATAATAAATACTTTAAACTTAATTTTCATTGTACTCTTTTTTAAATTTATAGAAAAAAAGTACAGGATTATCATCATCTTTCAATTTCAATCCGCTTTCATTTTTGAGGCATTTTAAAAGGACTTTATGCGTTTTAGAAAGGAATTTGTTTTTTGCACATATTTTTTCAAATTCAATTATTCTTGCTGCCTCTGCTGCGGCAATGAAATAATCATCATTAGCAGCAATAAAAGGACCTGTATAATAACAGGAATCAGAAGTTATCTTGCCTAATATTGTTTTGGATTGATTTTTATTATAAAAACATGGAAACCATGTATTACCACAATTGTAGCTAAAATACAAGTAATCTTTAGTTTGAAGATGAAAACCTTGAAATGATCCAACAATTTTGGATTTATTAAACACGACATCAGAAAATTCCTTGTAGTTTTTTGATCTTAACTTTTCTCTGTCAATACCCCAGTTTTCAAAATTTATTCTATATTGTGCCTTAATTTCGTCTTTATTAAGACTATAGATAGTATCTGAGAAGTTATAACTATATGAAATACCATTGTTATTGACCATACTGTTACTACCCAGCATCATTTGAATATTACTATAATCAGAACTCGCAATTGGACCGTAAGAAATTATTTTTCCACTCTTATCAATAATATAAATTATTCTGTTAGCTACTTTTCCTAGGTGCTCGTTTTTTTGATTTCCACCCAACAATGCAATTGTCCCATTATCAAGGATTTTAAAATCGAGATTACCAATATTGGGGTTTATTTCTCCAATAAATTTCCCGTCTAAAGTATATCTAAGAATTTTTCTGATGGCAGCATTAGAAATTAATATCTCTTGATTTTTTTTGTCAATTTCTACACCTTCAGGTTGCGGGTATTCTCCAGGACCATTACCGTTTTTACCTATTCTACCCAAATATTTTCCTTCAAAATTAAATACAAAAACTGCTTTTGCTTTTGTAATATCAAGAATATAAATTTTGCCTTTATAAATTTTGATTTCATCTATATGACCTATCAAATTATCACTATTAGTTTCTAAAGGAATTGCGAAACATGTATCTAATAAATTTGAAAAATTTATATCTTTAGGATTCTCATGTAAAGAACGAGGAATGTTAATTGTTTTTATACTATCCAAATTTATTTTCAAACTTTTAAGGTCTTTCAATTCTAGTTTTTGGGGTTTTAATCCATAAAAATTACCTTCTTGCTTTTTGGGACTCATTATTAGGACAGCTACTATAATGATTAGAACAGTTACTATAATGATGCTATATATGTATTTCATTTTTTTAATTTTAAATAATCTCATGTCCTAAAGGACATGAGATTATCGATTTATACAATTTAATAATTAACAATTACCATTCCATCCCTTGCAGTCCCACATTGAATAAGATTCACCAGGTTTATATTCTATTTTAGTTCCAACTTTCACACCCTTTACAATCACATCAACTGTTACCGCAATTGAAGCGCCTGTAACTGTTACATATGTCCAAGTCCCAAATCTAAAATATGAGGAGCCTCCTGGAGGAGATGGATTTTCAGCTTGCGCCAACGCTTCCACACTAGCCAATGCAAGGTTACCCTTATTACTTACTTTATTTAAATTTACATTAATCATTGCACCTGCAGCGATAGCTACTACCAGTAAGGCACCAAAAATTTTCTTTTTCATAAATTTTGTATTGTTTTTTTTTGTTATTAAAATTATTTTTTGGGGCTGTATCCATGATCTCATCAGCCTGAAACACGTAGTTTCTGAGTTTCTCGTTCTTTTTTTCTACTTTTGTGTCACTTTTCTTCGTTTTTAGGAGGAAGCCGGGGCGGAGGGTATTGTCAGAACCTTTGCGAGTGTAGACAATTTTTCCGCCCCATTTTCCTTGGTTTATAATAAAAAATATTGATAATAACATTTATTGACTTGTCAATCAGCCTCTTGTTTTTAATTGTAACTGTCAAAGTGTTCGATTGAAGTTTTTTCAGCCTTAACTAACTGAACGGTTTGTTTTGGGTTATTAAAATCAGAGGAATACCTAATGGTGTATTTATCCAACTTTTTAGCTTTTTCTTTTTGTTCTCTAACTAATGTTACATTGAATCTCAAATCGATTTTATCATCACGTACTTTATATACAAAACTGTCTATTTGAATATTTTGTACATTATTAAGATCCATATATTTTGAAAATAATTGAGTATTTAAAATATCCTTTACATTGGCATCAGTCTTTTCAAATAATAAGTTCAGATTAATCTTTGTCGTTAGTCCTATTGCTATCGAGCAATCAGCTTTAAAACGACAGTTTATGCCATTGTCAATCTGAGTTATGAAGTGAGTCATTTCTGACTCTGACCCAATATTTGTAGACTGAACATACATTGTACTTTTGGTTTCTGTTTTGGTCTGAGATTTATTTTGATCATTTACTGTCTCAACCTTATTTGAATGACTAAAGCTACAGGATGTTAAAAGCACCAGAAGGAAATAAATTAAATTGATTTTCATTTCTATTATTTTTAAGTGTGAATTATTTTGTACATAATATATTCTATTTTTACCACCAAATCTGCATCCTATTTTCATATGTAAAAATCCGTTCTTCTTTTCCTCCATTCAGGCATTTAAGCCAGAACAAAGCCCCAGTGGGTATGTTGTTATATATTAGATAGTCTTTATCCGCTTTTTGTCTGCCAAGCGATATCCATTGGTTGTCCCAATAAAATAGTTCGTAATCGTTGCCGGGCATTATGCAGTTGGTATCATTTCGCGGGCAAAAACGTATTTTGGTTACTCGCTGGCGGTTGTCTGCTCCCAGATCCAGACCCACCCAACCATCAGTTACCCAATTTTCATAATATGTATCCATATTTGCATCGAAAGCTTTGGCTGCATCATGACTGTCACTTCCGGGTTCGCCTATTACAGTTCCTTTTAAAAGAAGGGTGTCACGGTTTTTAATACCATAGAATTCTACTTCGGCAATATTACCTGCGCTGCCTGTTGGTGGCACATAGCGCAGATATCTGAATGATTTATTGCAATTTATAACTTTATGATTCATGTAAAAAGGGTAATAATCAATTTCATAGAGCAGTTGTGCATTGTTGAAATCTGGGGAGTTTGATCCCTCAAAACATCCACCCTTTAGTTTTATGGAATGTCCTGCTGTATAGACAAAAAAATGGTATTTGCGAATTAATCGTATTGATTGTTTCTTAGATAGTTGTGGAATTAAATGTTTTATTCTGTTCAGGCTGTCAATACTGAACGGACGTTCTATGGGTATATATGTATTGTTTTCATACACAGCCGGCAGGTACACAATTTTCTTCCCCATATCTTTAAACAGCGCTTTTCCATCTGCACCTATTTTGGTCAATGCCACGGGCACCCATCCATTAATGCTGAATACACACAAATAAGCTAGTTGATGTTTTCTGAATTGAGAGTTTAGTTTAACCGAAACTGTTGAGCAGGTTAAGTATTCAGTACTCACATCTTTAATGTTGAGTTTATTGAACTCTGGTGCTATTTCGTTTTTGTCTTTTACATCGAGTATGCTTTCCATTTCGGGCTGTACAGAATATGTATACCTATAAACTTTAGGTTCTGTTTTATTGTATTGCACATATAATCCTTTCGGTAATTCGGTTGGTTGAAAAACTTTGCCAGTTTCATTATAGTCCATCGAAACATCAATTATATCAGTTGTATTTATCGGTAAATTTTCGTTGGTTATTCTCTTAGATTGTGTCTTTTTAGTAATCAAGTGAACCATGCTATGCCTGCTGGACAAATTACCCCAATTAGGGATAAAATCCATGGCAACAGGAAGCCCTGCAGCGCGCATAGCCGCGACATTAAAGGAACACTGATCGGGACAACTGCCGATTCTAACTTTTAAAAGGTCATTGATGCTTTGTTCGTAAGGATAGTATTTTTCGAGATTGGAATAAATTTTAAAATAATCAGTTGATCTATTTTTAGCAAAGTTATATACGCCCTGCAAATCTTTTGGTTTTTCATATTTTAGTGCCATTTCGGTATAATCAGTATACAACTTGGGACGCCAACATTCCAACTTTTCGTTGCGAACCCGATAGGGAAGTATATATTCACAAAAAGTATTAAAATCAACATCTTTACTCCATGACATTTGTTTCCATGCTTTAAAAGCGAATTCGATATTGTTAATTAGACATTCCGAAGTCATTAACTCGCAATCATAGATTTGAACAGAGTTCGTCTCTTTTAGATTTGAGGTAATAGAATCATACAAATGAGCCGATTGACCTAATACGGGTTCGGATCGTTTATGATTCAACGTATCCATCATGTCAAACAAAATGTTGTATTGTTCTACTTTTTTCCCATAATAACTGTAATGTATGTACATATTCTCAATTAGAAAGACAGCTGCCCTCCTTTTTAAGCTATCCTGCGGCTTGGAATAATAATCCAACACTTCTTCGAGTTGTCCCCGGTTTTTGTCAGCCAGATCGAGTGATTTTTTTAAACCGGCATTCGTCGTTCTGCTGCATAAAATAATAAGCAGCACAATTACAATAAGAATAACCGGAATATATATTTTTTTCATAGTAAGACTGATTTAATCAATGCTTTTATAAAGTGATATTCCATAGATGCCGTTTCGGGGCGATTTGCCATACCATTTTTCGGTAGAATGCCCTTCATCGGACGAGTATTTTAAAAAATACTTTCCTGCTTTTAATGTGAGTGTTTTGTCAGTAGAAAATGTCGGAAAATAGGGAGTATTTGCCGATCCGGTCATTTTATAAACTACTTCTCCGGTAGTTGCATTTTCAATCCATCCTTTATCGACATTAATGATATCTGCCGGATTCTTGACATTATCCATAACATTAAATAGAAAATAAACAGCATTCTCATCCCAGCAGGTCTTAAAACGTCCGGAATTATCTAACTTACTTAAACCTGAGTAACCACTGTCAATAGAAATAAAATTCATTTTATTCCATTCATCGTCCATTCGTCCATCAATTTTTATAGCATGTTGTAACTTGGAGCAATAGGCTTTTTTCGGGCTGTCAGGTACGGTTTTCCCGCTTAGAATGAGATTTCCCCATAGTGAAGGACTATTATCCCACCATTTCCATGTAGACCAGGAGAGCGTACCTTTTTTCCACGCTTCATTCATATCCCTGTCTATTATAAGCATATTCAACCCAATTTTTTGTCCGATACTGGGTTTTCCCACTCCTAATGTAAGCCATGGAATTTTCACTTCAACAGCATACGTACTATCGTTTGAATCAGTTATCGCAAATTCAATATTATTTTTTGAACGGAAGTTACCCGATATATTAGCGTATCCATAATTGAAACGGTATAAATATTGATTGTCTCTAATATTCAACTTATTGGATTTTTTATTGAGCATGTCCAGGTATATTTCAATACAATCATTGATACTTAAATGGCTTTCAGTATAGGAGTCAGATACTATTTGCCCAGATCCAAATAGACGAACTTTTGTGTCTTTCTTTAACTCGAAATACTTTTTACCATCGAAATTATCGGGCACATATTGGAACTCTGCTAAAACATTCTGTTTTAAATATCCCAGGGGAATAGCTTCCGGAAAATACTTTTTATATAGGCAGTCTAAAGAATCGGCTTTCTGAATCTTCCCCATACGTTCATAGGCTTTGGCATGTGCCGTTAAATCATGCATATACAGGAAATTCATCGAAGATGAGCTGACCTGAGATAGTTGTTTTTCAAGATGTATAGCGGATAGCTTTTCCTTTGTGTAGGTAGAATCTAGTAATGATTTCAAGATAGTAGTAGCTAAAGGCGATTGTAATAGATCACTTTTGTTGTTCTCAAATGGTGAAGGAATGCCTTTTGATGGATACGAAATAGCTGCGAAAATGCCTTTGTCAATCACTTTGATGAGTAGTAATGATTTATTGGCATGGGTAAAGTAATTCCAGAAAATAGCGTGTCCATCCATTTTCAGTACATTCCAACCTGCGAAATACAGCAGGTTTCTGGCATAAAAGGTGGGCGTTAGAACCGGAATCTTGCTGTCGGTTGACATCCGGTTGGTTACATTTTTACTATCGAAGTACAAAGATATTTTGGCGAGAGTTTTTAGTAAATCTTTATCGTTTAGTTGCTTTACGTTATCAATATCCAATTCGCCAAGCTTCAATGATGATTCTGCATGAGTAGCTTTAAGTAGATTATTGATATAGCGGGTAATTTCATTGCTTCGCATCGGATCAAGTTCTGTTTGGTTTGCCGGAACTTTCAACAGACTCAATACTTTCAACGACTTATTTTTTATGGTAGGAATATATTTCAGAAGCAACGTGTCTTCACTAATCAACGAATTATCAATCATTTGCTTGAGTACGAGTGGAGTTCTGAAATTTTCAATAATTTCTTCACTATTTGCAAAGTAATCAGTCTCAGATGACTGGAATTCCGTCTTCAATATCTGCTTTTCATTTGTAATGATATATGAATAGCTATTGATATTTAGAGTTTTAATATCTTCTTTGATATTGTTTTCAAGATTAGCTACTAGTTGGGTGTTTTTATCTTTTGCGCAAGATGAAAGAATTAATGCAACTAAAATAAGCACATTCGGTAGTTTGTTTCTCAGTCGTTTGTTTTGCATTAATCTCATAATTTTTTAAGGTCAACAAATAGATAACTCTATTATAATAATGTTTTGAATGTGAATATAGAGTAATTTAATTTCTTAAGGTTAAATCTCCCAAGGCTCTGCTTCGAAGAAAGAAATAATTTTCAATAAACCACCTCGACAGCTTTGTTGCGAGGTAGTTTATTGAAATGTAGATATTACTTGTTTGTCAATGATGAAATATTGATTTAAATTGTATTGGTTACTTTTATAGGAGGTATCTGAATGATTATTGACCCATCAACACTCTTTGCTGAATTATTAGCTTTAACTAAAGTTGAATTTAAACATAAAATTACAATGAAGGCAATTACTTTTGCCAGATACGAGGATTTTTTCATTAGGATAGAATTTAATTAATTTATCCTACAAATTAATATAAAATAAATCCCGAAATCAACAAATTCTCGGGATTTATTTAAGATACATCCAGTTTCTGATATGCATACAATGTCTTAAAAATAAAGCCATTATATCGAGCAAGTCTACTTGGCATGTATACATGCCAAAATGGAAGGAAAAATAAAGGTGATAACGCTAAAATTGACGGAGGTAAGCAGTGAGATTTTCGGAATTTTGCAGTCCAAGCTTTTTCCGCAGTCGAGTTCGATGCATTCGGATAGAATCGTTTTTAACATCTAAAATTGTGGCAATCATGCCTGAATCGAAGTCAGCTAATATCAAGCAACAGATTAGAATGTCGCGTTCGGTCAAATCAGGAAAACGGTTTCTTAGTCGTATGGATATTTCATTATATTGTATATCCATACTGGCAATTAGTTCTTCATGAAAAGTTTGGTTCAGAATGGGGCTGACTCCGTGTTTTTTTCCTTCGTGATTATCCGGTCGTTTCACGGATTGTTTGCGGTATTGCTCTACATTTGAAAGTAGAATATTTTGCATCTTAAGTTGTTGCTCTAGCAAATTGATATTTTCTTTTTCTTTTTCAACCAGATCTTTTTCTTGCTTAAGTAATTGTTTCTGAACTTTTAATTGATGATTTTTGACATGGTTTCTCCAAAATAGAAATATAGCTACACCCAGACTCATTAAAAATAGCGCAATCAACAGCAGTATGCTATTTTGTTTGTTTTGAATAACTAATTGTTTGTTTGAAAGTTGTAAACCCTGATATTTGTATTTTTTTTCTAATCCGGCAAAGCTCATTGATAATGAGTGCTCGGATAGTGAATCTTTTGCTTTTGCAATGCGGTTTGCATAATATAAAGCCTTTTTGAAATTTCCTTGTTTTTCATAATATGATTGCCAAAGCCGATAATAATCAGGAGCTATTTCATTGGGGTGCTTAATTTTATTCAGACACACATATGTAGAGTCAAAGTTGCCTATTTGTATAAAAATCATTGCTTTTAAATACCATATGTTTGAATCGTATAAGGCAATATTTGTCAAAGGCGTGTTGTTTAAGTAATATAAAGCTTTATCGGTATCTCCATTTTTATAATAAACTGCACCTAAACTTCTATTGACAGTTGAAATAAGTAAAGGGTCATTTGTTTTCACAGACAACTCCTTTGCTATGCCAAAATAAACAATAGCACTATCAAGTTGCTGTTTATTAAGGTAGGCATATCCGATATTTAATAAAGAAATAATGCTATTATAATTATTCTTATCTTTTTTGAAAATGGCATATGATATTTTTTTGTACCTAATCATGCTATCCAGTTGCTGTTGTTTTTCATACATATCAGCTTTGTCACTATATACAAAACTCAGTAATTTATCATTTTCCGCTTTTTCCGCCAATTCTTGTGCTTTCAGCAAAGCATCAGCCCGCACTTTTGCATCTCCCCGGTTATTAGCACATCGCGCCAAGTAAAACCATGCATATCCGGCACGAATAGGATCTTTTTTATCGTAATATTTTGTAGCAACTGTAATCAGGGAGTCAGACTCCACTTTAATATCATTTTTATCCAATGCCTGACTCATCAATAGGGCATATATGGCTTTATCGGAGTGGGTGCTAAATAGATTAGGTTTTAATTTTTGCAGAATATGCAAAGATGAGTCTGGAGCAGTTTCCATTAGTTGTTCAGCGATATTTAGTTTGTCAGAGGTATGTGAACAACCAAGGAAGCATAGGCAAAGTAATAATGGGAGGGAAAATCTAATGAAATGGCGCATACTTATTGAATCAAGTAATGATAAGGTTTAATGATATGTTTTTACAAGTATTGTAATTTACTAAATAAGCCACTAAGAACACTTAGAGTTCGCAAAGAAAAAATATTTTTTTCTTTGCCCTACCGATAATTGGTGTTCTATTTGCGCATCTTAGGGTTCTTTGTGGTTAATAGTATTGTTCCACCAAACATTTAAGAATTATATCATTAGATATTCTTTAATATCTAGCCGTGTTATAACAATGTTATAATTGCAAATATAAAGTAATTTAATTGATTTAAATAGGTGGTTATGTATTTAATAATGGTGCAATATGTATTATTTGTTTGACAAATACATTGATTTAGTCGCAATGAACTAGGATTTGTTAATTTTAGTTGTGAAATTGTATTGTATTGTATTGTATTGTATTGTATTGTATTGTATTGTCAACAAACATTGTTTGAATAATACTCGTTTTTTACACTATAAGTCAATCTGAAAATTCACTTTTACGAGTGAGTGTAAATAAAATTCACAATCGCTTGTCTGTGGTCACAATCCGCTGAGATGCTTTTAGAGTAGCCTCTGAGAAGTAATACCCCGCGACTAAAAGGAAAAAAGTAATCAAGTATCCAACCGTTTCTTTAACTCAGGAATAATGCCCCGAAAACCACTTATGACTTTTATGCGTGTCTACTTTTAGTGAAGCATAAAAATCACAACAGGTTTTCCTGTTGGGTACATCACTCACAACCCATTTTTTCTCGCCTGATACTTTGAGCCCAGGTATCCACTCAAAAAAATGCGTTGTGACAGAGTCTGATAATGTTGATAAGTAAGAATAAGTTTTAGGAAATGATTCTTACTTTCTAAACCACCGATAATGGAAAACTTATTTCCTGCTTATCAACATTTAATGACAATTGCAATTTATGTTTTATGAACCAGGAATAATGCCCTCAAACACTATGTCTGTTTTTAGAAACCTTTTCTTTTGATACTAAGAAAAAACAGGCAAACAGTTTTGAATAGGGGCAGCGGAAACTACATTTAGCGTTTAAATTATTTGCTACCGCCTGAATAAAATAAATCAACCGCTAAAAGAAGTTCCAGTTGTTTTAGCACTTCGTGCAATATAATACATGTCTACACTTCGTGTTCGGAAAAAGGAAGGTGTTTACTAGTTGGTGAATTCTAAAAATCAAAAATGGGAACAACTTTCTCAGGCTAAATTCGCCCACCTAAAGTTAGTTCCCATTTTCAACAGGCTATCGTACGCAATGAATTCAAAGCATACCAGATTTATAAATAAGAAAGAAATTATTCTGGATTAACAGGCGTCTCAAGCTTAACAAAATATCTATAATTCGGGTCATACTCGAAATTAAACGTTAGCTTATGCTCCTGATTGAAATTATCGCGAATGGTGATATCAATTGTTTGTTTTACTAGACAGAAAGAAGTATAGTAAAGACTGAGTGTATCACCCATCAATTCGTAACTTACATTGGGATAAAGTTTATTGTTGTTTCCATCCGAAAAAAATCCATATCCGGCCGTCTGAAAGAAGTTGAAATAATATTTTGCACCATCATATTTTTGGGGACGGATAAGTTTACACTGCATTTCGACCGATTCGATCATACCAATTTTTGCTTGAATCGGCAGTGTAGTGACTGAATATTCATACATTTGTTGAATATATAATTTGTCATCACATCCACTAGATAGCAATGTTATAGCAGCTATTATGCCCATAATAATTGTCTTTTTCATAAAATTGATTGATTGTATTTGTTTGTATTTTTAATTGATAATAAACTTAACTCCCACACCCAATTGGGTTGAATACTTTTCTATGGTTGAACCCCACAACACCCTTTCCCGGGCATTGACTAAAAAGATGATTCGGTCGATGATAAAAGTTTCAAGTTCCAGCGTCAATGCACCTCCATATACAAATCCATCTTGGTTGGTAAGCGTTGCACCATCAAAAAGTGTTTTGTTTCCCCAGTTGCTGGTTTCGTATCCGGCTAAGCACGATGCACCAATGGATAGTAGAAAAGTCTTACTTGGATCGGAAAGGAAACTGTAGTAATAACCCCCTTCGCCC